>JAABUN010000268.1_pt1 | contig 135997 bp, 116 predicted proteins | sample 5559311 | NCBI WGS metagenome assembly JAABUN01 (sample SAMN10711877, study PRJNA513370) | rock metagenome | isolation source: Antarctica rocks | place: Antarctica: Victoria Land, Siegfried Peak sud
ACAAAACCCACCGAAACAACATCTCGATAATGTTACGGCGGTCATAGCGAAGGGGAAACGCCCGGCCACATTCCGAACCCGGAAGCTAAGCCCTTCAGCGCCGATGGTACTGCACTGGAGACGGTGTGGGAGAGTAGGACACCGCCGAACACCCATTACTCTTAGCCCCCCAACCACGTTGGGGGGCTAAGAGCATTTACGGCTCCTTTTCGTCTGGCTCAGTTGGTTGGGGTCCTCGTCGTGAGATGATGGTGACGCCAATCGGGCGTCTGTGAAGTATGGCCACTGCATGGTGTTAGAGCAGTCGCCACCCTGTTGCAGTTGATGTATCCGTGATGAAGGAGTCTTGTGCCCCCGTACGATCGGTCCAGTAGTGGTCCCCGTCGAGATGATGGAAAGTCTCGTGATGCAGATCGTCGGGGTCCGCGTGACGCTCCGGGACGAGGTCAGCGAGAAGGGCAGGGCGCTCGATCGAGTGAGGGTCATGGTCCCGCGCGTAAGCCCGAGCCGGATCTGCCCGAGCATCTGACTGCAGATCTCGCCGACCGGTCGGTCCATCGTGAACTCCGCACGCTGACCAAGGAGAACGCAGAGGGGGTGGCGCGCCACCTTTTGGCGATATCGGAGTTCTTGGAAGCGGAAGACTTGGATCGGGCACTCGCCCATGGGGAAACGGCTGTTCGCCGAGCCGGCAGGGTGCCCATCGTTCGCGAGATGCTTGGGGTGGTTTACTACCGTCGAGGGGAGTGGAGCAAAGCGCTTTCGGAGTTCAGAACTGCTCGTCGGATGTCTGGCTCTCATCACCTCTTGCCGATGATGGCCGATACGGAGCGCGGCCTAGGTCGCCCGGAGAAGGCCATCGAGTTGGCCCGTGGGCCCGAAGTCGCCACGTTGAAGACAGAAGAGCGGATCGAGTTGGCTCTCGTTGTATCGGGAGCCCGCCGCGATCTGCACCAACACGGGGCCGCAGTTGAGGGGTTGCGCGGTGCTTTGGCCGCCACCAAGGACAGCGACACGTGGGCTGCGCGTGTCTACTACGCCTATTCGGACGCGCTTTCGGCCCAGGGTGATGAACAGCAGGCGGGGGTGTGGCTCCAGCGCGCAGCCAAGGTCGATGAGTCGGGTCAGACGGACGCGGCAGATCGACTGTCCGGGCAGAACAACGCCGACAATGACGTTCAGGACCTAGGTGAGTACTGGGATCTGGAAGGCGATGAGGGCACCGGCCAGGCGGGTCAAAGATGAGCATCAAAGCCATCATCGTTGACCTAGACGGCGTGGTCTACGTTGGCACCGAACCCTGCGTTGGAGCGGTCGAAGGCATAGCGAGCGCCCGGGAAGACGGTTTAAAGGTGTTGTTCATGACGAATAACGCTTCGCGGACTCCGCAGGACGTCGCCGATCATCTCAGCGACATGGGAGTGCCGGCCACCCCCGATGAGGTGCTGAACTCCTCGCAAGTTGGAGCCGCGCACCTTGCGGCTCTCCGAGACGATGACGAATCTGCGCAACAACCCATGGTGTTGGCCGTCGGCGGGCCCGGTGTGTCGAGCGCGCTTCGGGAAGAGGGGTTCACCAGCGTCGGCGCCGCCGATGTCCCTAGTGATGGTCCAGAACGCCCGTTCTGGGCCGTACTGCAGGGGTATGGTCCCGACATGCGGGTCCACGACCTGCACGAGGCGGCATACGCGATCAACGCTGGTGCGTTGTGGGTGGCGACCAACTCTGACGCCACCCTGCCGACCAAGCGCGGTTTTGCTCCCGGTAACGGTGCACTGTTGACTGCAGTCGCTCACGGCACTGGCGCGACCCCAGAGGTCGTTGGCAAGCCGTTTCCCCGGTCCTACCAGATCGCCTTGGAACGCTTGGGCCTGCCAGCCGAAGAAGTTCTTGCGGTCGGCGACCGGTTGGACACCGACATTGAAGGCGCGAACGCTGCCGGATTGCCGAGCGCGCTTGTGCTCACGGGCGTCAACGATCGGCAAGACGCGCAAGAAGCAGACGAGGCCAGGGTGCCGACCCACATCGAAGAGACGATTCCCGACCTGCGGCATCTGTGGCGCTAGCGTGAGCGATGTGGCCAGCCCTTTCGACCATGAAGTATCCGTCGCCAACGGCGGTGCCTTCACCGAACCAGACGCCGCTGCAATGGCTACAGCCCTTCTGCCGGTACCTGATCCTCCGGGCACTGGGGACGCCAGCGTCGACTCGATCTTGGCGGAATTCGTGGCCCAATCAGCGAGCAGCGACGAGCTCAGCCTGCACATTGAAGGCGCGACGCACGCTCATCGCCAGCTCCAAGCGCGGCTCTCTGCAGACCGTGAGCACTGACGGAGCCCCGCAGTCACGCGGTCCCACGACCGAGCGCCTCGACCGCGCTTTGGTCAATCGAGGTTTGGCCCGCTCACGCGGCATCGCCCACGATGTGATCGTCCAGGGAGCGGTGACGGTGCAGGATCGCGTGGCGACGAAGCCTTCACAGACTGTCGCGACGACCGACCGCATCGAGGTAGCCCCGGACGCCCTACCGGCGTGGGTGGGGCGCGGCGCCGACAAACTCGAAGCGGCGGTCAACACGTGGCCCGACTTTGCCGCCCAGATCCACGGTGCTCGGTGCGTGGATGTCGGCGCTTCCACCGGCGGCTTCACCCAGGTGTTGCTGAGCCGCGGTGCATCTGCGGTCGTGGCCCTTGATGTCGGCACCGGCCAGTTGGCTCCCGCCGTGGCCGAAAACCCACGCGTGGTCGACCGCAGCGGTACCCACGTCTTGAAGGTGCACGCGAGCGACGTGCAGGCCCCTTTCGGCGTGCTGGTGGCAGACCTTTCGTTCATTTCGCTCAACCTCGTGATCCCGCACGTATCGAGGTGGTGCACGCCGGAGGCCGCGCTGGTACTTCTGATCAAGCCGCAATTTGAGGTGGGCAAGGACGCCTTGGGCCGCAGTGGAGTTGTACGGTCAGTTCGAGCGCGAGTCAAAGCCGTGGCGGGCGTGGTCGATACTGCATACGACAACGGGTTAGCCCTTCGGGGCGCGATGACGTCCCCGATCCATGGGACACACGGCAATCTCGAGTACCTCATCTGGGCCTCACCGGTCCAGCCAGGCATGATGGACCGGGCCGCGGCCCAGACCGCGATTCGCGCAACGGCAGCACGTGAAGCCCTGGCCCCAAGAAGCACACCGGCGGAAAGAGGCACCCTGACATGAGAGAAGTTATATGAGCCGCCGCATCATGCTGGTCACGCACCCTCGGCGTCCCGAAGTGCGCGCGATGGTGCAGGACTTCTCGCTGCGTCTGGGTGAACATGACATCGAGGTCGACATCGTGCGCGAAGTGGATGTGGAAGACCACACGCCCGTCAGCGCCACAACCGCGCGTGACCTCGGTGCCGATCCCCGCCTCGAAGGTGCTGAGCTGGTCGTCATCTTCGGTGGAGACGGCACGATCTTGCGCAGCGCAGAGTTAGCCCGACAAGCCGCCGTCCCGCTCCTTGGCGTCAACCTGGGACGGGTCGGCTTTTTGGCCGAAGCCGAGCGCGAAGAGATGGGTTGGATGGTGGATCAGGTCGTCAATCGGCGATACACCGTGCAAGAGCGCATGGCCCTAGACGTGGACGTCATTGAGAACGGCGCGACCGTATGCCGAAGTTGGGCGCTCAACGAAGCCTCAGTAGAGAAATCCGCTCGGGAACGGATGATTGAGTTGGCCGTCGAAATTGACGGACGCCCCTTGTCTACGTGGGGTTGTGACGGGGTGGTCATGGCCACGCCCACAGGATCGACTGCGTACGCGTTCTCTGGTGGCGGGCCGGTCGTGTGGCCAGACCTCGACGCGTTGCTGGTGGTGCCCATTTCAGCGCATGCACTCTTTGCTCGGCCCCTGGTGCTCGGCCCCCACTCTCACCTGGCTGTTGAACTCATGTCGGAGAACTTTGGCCAAGCGGTCATGTGGTGCGATGGCCGTCGATCTTTCGACCTCTCGCCTGGAGCGCGCATCGAGGTGCGACGTAGCGAGATCGGGGTGCCGATCGCTCGGCTGTCCAATTCTCCGTTCACGGACCGCCTGGTCGCCAAATTCGACCTCAATGTCGAAGGCTGGCGGGGGCGACCCCGCCGTCCGCGGCCCGAGGTCTAAGCACCGATGCTCCGGAGTTTGCGGATCCAAAACCTGGGCGTGATCGACGATGCCGAGGTTGAGTTTGCGCCTGGCCTCAACGTCATCACCGGCGAGACCGGGGCCGGAAAAACGATGGTCGTCACCGGGCTGGGTCTTCTGCTCGGAGCCCGAGCCGACGCCGCTTTGGTGCGCACCGGCTCCGTGTCCGCAGTGATCGAAGGCGATGTCGACGTCGAGCCCGATCACCCCGCCGCGCTGCGGGTGGCCGAGGCCGGTGGTGGCGTCGAAGACGGCGTGATCTTGGTGCGCACCGTCAGTGCGGCGGGCCGCTCCAAAGCCCACGTCGGCGGTCGAGCCGCGCCAGTGGGCGTGTTGGTCGAGGTCGGCGAGGCGTTGGTCGCGGTCCACGGTCAAGCGGACCAGTGGCGACTGCGCGACGGGGAACAGCACCGGGTCATCCTGGATGCCTTCGGCGGGCCGGTGGTTGCTGACCTGCTTGATCGTTATACCCAGGCTTTTGCGGATTGGCAGCGTGCCCGCCGCGAGCTCGTTGACGTCACGGCTTCGAAAGCCGAGCGGGCGCGAGAGGCGCAGATGCTGCGCGCCGCCCTCGACGACATCGCGGCCGTGGACCCCCAACGGGGTGAGGAAGACGACCTGCTGGTTGAAGAGACGCGCCTGGCGCACGCCGACGCGCTGCGCCACGGTGCCACCGCAGCCCACGAGTTACTGGTCGGGGACGACGACCCGCAAGCCTCCACTCCCGCCGTGGATGCGATCAGTCACGCCGCAGCCAGGCTCGCAGAGGTGAGCGAACACGACGAAGACCTGCGCGAGTTGGGATCGCGAGTGGCCGAACTGTCCTACGCGGCTGCCGACGTGGCTCGGGACCTCTCAGCGTATGCCGAATCGATCGACAGCGATCCCGCCCGGTTAGCGCAGGTCCAGCAGCGTCGGTCCGCTCTCGGCGCACTGCTCCGCAACTATGGCGCCACCTCGCTTGAAGTGCTGCAGTGGGCGAGTCAATCGGCGACGCGCCTTGCGCAGGTGGACATCACCGACGATCAGATTGCCCAGCTTCGGGTCGATGTCGACGAAGGGCGGACCGTGGTTGCCGACCTTGGCCAGCAGGTCAGCCAAGCCAGAGCCGACGCCGCGCGCCGCTTGGGCGTCTCGATCAGCGCCGAGGTGCAGCGCCTCGCTATGGGGTCGGCCATCGTCACCGTCGAGCTCATGCCACGAGTTTCCGGCTCGGGCGAGGGCACCACAGACGTGCCCGTGGACGGCGGATGGCGGCACGCCCGTCCCACCGGCCTCGAGGACGTCGAGATTCGGTTAGCCGCGAACCCAGGCTCGACGTCCCGCCCCATCACCAAAGCCGCCTCTGGTGGTGAGTTGTCGCGGGTCATGCTTGCGCTGGAGATCGTCTGTGCCCAAAGTCAGGTGCCGACGTACGTCTTTGACGAGGTAGATGCCGGGGTCGGCGGAGCAGCCGCGCTCGAGCTCGGAGCTCGGTTGGCCCAACTCGCCGAGCACGCCCAGGTTTTGGTCGTCACTCACCTCGGCCAAGTCGCTGCCTTCGCGGACCGGCACCTCGTGGTCGATAAGAACTCTGATGGCCAGGTGACCTCGTCAGCGGTGCGAGCGGTCCACGGCGAAGAGCGCGTGGCCGAGATCGCCAGAATGATCGGCGGAGATAGCGACTCGTACGCCGCGCTGACGCACGCACGCGAACTCCTGAGTCGGCATACCGGCAATAAACTCGACTCACGCTGACCCCCCGCTCAGACGCAGGGAAATGCAGGGTTGTCATGGCACGATGTGTCCACTATGCCCCGTGCCCCCGCATCGCCTCAGCCTGCGCCCCGGGAAGTCGATATTGCAGGCACCGTGCGTATCGATGCTCGTACGAAGAACCTGACCAAGCGCCTCAGCGCAGGCGACATCGCCGTCATCGACCACGAAGATCTCGACCAGGTCAGCGCCTATGCGCTGGTGGCGTGTCGCCCGGCGGCGGTCATCAACGCGGCCGCTTCGACCAGTGGTGCTTACCCCAACCTCGGCCCCACGATCCTGCTCGAGGCGGGTATTCCGCTGATCGATAACGCCGGACCCGAGATCATGGACCGCCTCAGCGAAGGAACCAGCGCCCGGGTGGTCGGTAGCGAGGTCTTGGTGGGCGAAGAACGGGTCGCCTGCGGCATGTTGCTCGACGAAGACAGCGTCGCGGTAGCCCTGGAACTGGCCCGCGGGCGCGTCTCGGAGCAAATTGAAGCCTTCGCCAAGAACACCATGCAGTACGTGCAAACCGAGCAGCACCTCCTGCTCGACGGCATCGAACTGCCCGAACTGCGCACGCGCATCCGCGACCGGTACGTGCTGGTTGTCGTGCGCGGCTACCACTATAAGGAAGACGTGCAGACGCTTCGCCCCTTCATTCGTGAAGAGAAGCCTGTCCTGATCGGCGTGGACGGGGGAGCAGATGCCCTTTTGGAGATGGGCCTTCGACCGGACCTGATCGTTGGCGATATGGATTCGGTCAGTGACGCTGCGCTGACCAGTGGCGCCGAGATCGTGGTGCACGCCTATCGCGACGGAAATGCCCCCGGCCACACGCGAGTGCAGGAGCTGGGTGTAGATGATGCCGTGGTGTTGCCTGCGACGGGCACTAGCGAGGACGTCGCAATGCTCCTTGCCGACGGCCTTGGGGCCACCTTGATCGTGGCCGTTGGCACCCACGCCACGCTGGTGGAATTTTTGGACAAAGGGCGGCGCGGCATGGCCAGCACCTTCCTCACCAGGCTGCGGGTGGGCAGCAAACTGATCGACGCCAAGGGTGTGAGCGTGTTGTATCGATCACGGATCTCGGCGGCGTCCCTGACCTGGCTCGTACTTGCCGGAATGGTCGCCATGATCGCAGCGTTGGCGTCGACGCCGGGTGGGCGTGCCATCTTTGGAGTTGTCAATGTGCGGTGGGACGACCTCGTCGCGTGGGTGGGAGGGTTGTTCTGACGTGATTGATTTCAAGTACCACATGGTGTCTTTGGTGGCGGTCTTTCTGGCGTTGGCGGTCGGCATCATCTTGGGTGCGGGGCCGTTGCGCGGTCAACTATCGGAGGCCCTGGAAAGCCAGGTCGCCGAGCTCGGCGAGGAGCGCAACGCCTTGCGCTCACGGGTGGACCTGCAAGAGCAACGAGCCGACGGCAAGGACGAGTTGTTGTCCTCGCTGCTACCCAGTGCCGTTGCGGGCACGTTGACCGATCGGCGGGTGACGATCGTCGAGTTGCCCGGTGCCGACACCACGCTGGCGGACGCCATGGCGACTGCGCTGCAGACTGCGGGCGCGCACGTTGTTGCGCGCACGACGGTTGCGCGATCCTGGATTGATCCAGAGGGTGCTGCTGAGCGCCAAGGCGTTGCGGACGAGCTCCTGCCCACGTTCGGGCGCACCGACGGTGAGACGTCTCCCGCCGCTCTGCTGGCCACCGTGCTGGCCGGCCCGCGCGAGGCGGATGAGAGTTTCGCTTGGGCACAGGCAGACGAGCGGTTGATGGATACCGACGCGATCGAGACGCAGCGCCTGACCGAAGGGGAAACCGTACTGCCGGGTGCTCCGGCGGTGGCGCCCGACGTCGTGGTGGTGCTGAGCGGCGGCCTCGACGCTGCCGCCTTGAACGCGGATTCGTCTCTAGAATCACGGCTGACCGAACGCGTCGCCATCGTGGCCGCCTTAGCCGAACAAAACGTCCCTACGGTGGTCATCGCCGGCGGCTCAGAGTCGTATGCCGATCCGCAGACCGTCGCCGAGGACCCCCTTGTTGCGGCTATCCGAAGCACCGTAGACGTGGCCGAGGCCGTGTCGAGTGTGGACAACATCGAGAGCGCCGCTGGTTTGGTCTCAGCAACGTGGGCCACGGCGCGGATGCTTGAGGGTGACCAGGGGCACTACGGCTTGGCAGATGACGCTCAGGCCCCTGCGCCGCCGGAGCCGGTGCGACAAGATGTCGCAGCTGACTCCACCACCTCGTGACACGCATGTCGACGTGGCCGGTGATCGCTGCGGCCCTCCTGGGGTCCATGGTGCTGACCCGGTTCGCGGCGAACGAAGAGTTCGATCCACTACCTCGCAGCAGGCCGTCAGGGCCCGGAGCACCGTCACCACCTGGCGAACCATCGCAGCGCCTCGCAGCGTCGCGGTGGATCAGACGCAACCACGCAGGCCGGGACGTCAGCCTGCTGGAGGGGGTCTGGGTCGTCACCGGTGCGGGCCTTCCGCTGCTGGTGTTAGACCCCGGCGCGGCCACCGTGGCGTTGGGCGCGGGGTTCACGGGTGCCTACGACGATCTACACCCCGATGCAGCCCGCAAAGGTCTGCGAGGCCACCTGGGCGCGCTGCGCCGAGGAGAGGTCAGCCCAGGCACGTTGAAGATCGTCGGCCTCTGCAGCACTGCGGTCGCCGGCTCGTTGGTCAGCGGACGTCGCAACGTCATCGACATCGCCCTCGACACTGCCCTGGTCGCTGGATCCGCCAACATGGCCAACCTATTCGACCTTCGCCCTGGTCGGTGCCTCAAAGTTGTCATCGCGATGGGCGTTCCGCTGGCGGGCGGCGGCTTCGGTGCGCGAGGAGCAGCGGCGGCAGCAGGAGTGGGCGCCAGCGTGATGGTGCTGCCCGCAGACCTCAAGGGATGGACCATGCTCGGAGACACGGGGGCCAACGCTTTGGGTGCCCTGCTAGGGCACAGTGCGGCAGGGGGTACGCGATTCTTCCGGTTGGCTGCATTGGTGGTGCTCACCGCAGGAACGCTGCTCTCCGAACGGGTCAGTTTTAGCACCGTCATCGACAACAACCCGTTCCTGCATGCCATCGACCAATGGGGTCGGGTCAGCGCTCCATGAACCGGACCACGTGATGGACCTGGCGGCTCGGTGAATACGGCTGCGCGGTGAGCGTTCCCGGGTTGCCGAGCCCCCGCCTCGCCGCAGGGGGCATCGTTGCCGCCGCCGGGATGGTGGCGGCCATCACCATCGTGTCTCGCGCCGTCGGTCTGGGCCGCTGGGTCGTGTTCTCCGACAGTGTCGGAGCGACGTGTTTGGGGCAGGTTTACGCCACCGCCAACCAAGTGCCCAACGTGTTGTACGAAGCCGCCGCCGGGGGAGCGCTGGCCGCTGTTGCGGTCCCGTTGATCTCGACATACCTCAATCGCGGTGATGAACGCAGTGCCGATCACACCGCGAGCGCGTTGCTCACCTGGGCGCTGCTGGCGCTGGTGCCGATCAGCATGGGCGTCATCGTGGTGGCCAACCCCCTGTCCGTGCTGCTGCTGGGTAACTCGACCACCTGCTCGGCGCAGGCGAGCCACCGCGTTGCGGCCCTTATGCTGCTCGCGTTTGCGCCCCAGATCGCCCTGTACGGCGTGGGAGTGGTGCTGACCGGGGTGCTGCAGGCCCACCGGCGCTTTGCCGCGGCGGCGTTGGCCCCGCTGCTGTCCAGCCTGGTCGTGATCGGTACCTACGTGATCTACGGCGCGATGTACGACCCCAACGTGCCGCTGGATCGGGCCCCCGACTCCGGCATTCTCCTGCTCGCGCTCGGCACGACGGCGGGGGTGGTGGCGTTGAGTGTGCCGCTGCTACTGCCCACCATGGCCGCCGGAGTACGGCTGCGGCCCCGGTTGCGTTTCCCCGACGGCGCGGCTGCCCGGGCCGGTGCGTTGGCGGCTGCTGGACTGGTCGCTGTGGTCGGCCAACAGGTCGTCGTGGTCGTGGCCCTGCTGCTCAGCAACCGCGTCGGGGTGGGCACGATCAACGTCTACACCTACACCCAGGCCGCATACCTGCTGCCGTATGCGCTGCTCGTGGTCCCGCTGGCCACGGTGGCCTTCCCGCGGCTCAGCGACCCCACCGACGGGGCCGCCACTTTGCGTCGGACCATGGCGGGCGTGCTGGTGGCCGGAGTCGTAGCGGTGGCCGCACTGATCGCCGTCCGTCGGGAGATCGGTGCCATTTTCGTCAGCCTCGACGCCGGTGGCTCGGGGGCGGGCCGCGAAGCGCTGCTTGCCATGCCCGATGCGCTCGCGGCCTACGCGCCCGGCTTGCTGGGCTTCTCCATGGCCGCCCTGCTGACCCGCGCCCTGTATGCCGTGGGCTCGCCGCTGCGGGCGGCCGTCGCCATCAGCGCGGGCTGGGCCGTGGCCGCAGTGGTGCCCGTGGTGGTTTTCCGCGTCGCCGACGTGTCCTCTCCGGTCCACGTGCTGGTGCTGATGGGGGTGTCGAGCTCGCTGGGGATGACCCTCAGCGCGCTAATGCTGACCCGAGCGGTGCGCACGAGTTGGGGCTTCGCGGCCACCGCCGGATCGGGGCGAGCCTTCGGTGCGGCCCTCATGGCTGGGCTTGTGGTGGTGGGTGCACGAGAGGTGCTCGCCGCGACCTCGGTGCTGCCCGGGCTCGAGCAAGGAGCGTTCAGCGCGATCCTGGTTGCGACGGTGACCGGTGTCGTCCTGATTGCGGCCGTCGCTGCTGCGGTCGGCGCTCGTGAGCCCGACCTTCCCAGGGGCCTGCTCGCCCGGCTGCGTCGGCGTTCGAGCGCCGAAGACCGCGCGTCATGACGTCAGTGCTGCTGGTCACGGGCCTGCTCGAGGGGGGCATGGGCACCCATGTCGCCGACCTCGCGATGGGGCTGAACGAAGCCGGTCACACCGTCAGCGTCGCGGCACCGCGATCGGTGATCCTCTCTTTTGGGTTGGACCAAGTCGGGGCCACCGTTGACCTGAAAGTGGGCTCCCGGCCCGCCCCCGGCGACATGGCCGCGATGGCCCTGCTGCGGGTGCACATGCACAGCGTTGATGTCGTCCACGCGCACGGACTTCGAGCTGGCGCTCTAACTGTACTGGCGCGCGCATCGCTACGTCGCAGGTTTCGACGCAGACACCGCCATCATGACGGGCCCGGCCTGGTCGTGACGTCGCACAACGCGGCGCCGGCCTCGGGGGTGACCAGCATGATCTACCGAACGCTGGAAGCAATCGTGCTGCGGGGAGCCGATGAGGTGCTGGTGGTCTCGCCGGACCTGCACCGACCCACGGCGGCCAGGGACAAGGCGGTCGCAGCCAAGGCCAACTCGCGAAGGGCGAACGTGTCGCTCGCGGTTGTAGCGGCATCCCAGACCGTGGTGTCCGTCTCCACCGAGGGGGTCCGGTCGCGGCTGGGTGTCAACGATGCCGATCGTCTTGTGGTTAGCGTGGGCCGGTTGGCGACGCAAAAAGCGCATCAGCGATTCATTGAAGCCGTCGCCCAGTGCGCCAACCGCGGACTCACGATCGACGCGGTGATCGTGGGCGAGGGGCCAGCACGCGACGAGTTGCAGGACCTTATCGACGCAACGGGAGCCCCCGTGCGACTTCTCGGTCGCCGCAGCGACGTGCCTGACCTGCTGGCGGCAGCCGATCTGGTCGTGTCCACCGCGCTATGGGAGGGCCAACCAGTGTGGCTTCAGGAGGCCCTGGCCGTGGGAGCACCGATCGTGGCCACCGACGCGGGCGGCACCTCGGTCGTGCTAGGCGATGGCGCGGAGCTGGTCGCCGCATCGGGAACGGATCAGGCTGTTGCGCAACGGATATCCTCGTCAATGACGGCTCTGCTGAGTGACGACCCAGCCCGGTCGGCACTGCGGGCTCGCGCTCGAAGCCGGGCGGAGCAGTTACCCACGAGGCGAGATGCGGTCGAAGCCGCGTTGGCCGCATATCGGCGTGCCGCACCATACGAGAGCAAAAGCACGTAGAATCACGGTCCGTGGTTGAGACAACGAAACACATCTTTGTAACCGGGGGCGTTGCCTCATCGTTGGGCAAGGGTCTGACGGCATCCAGCCTCGGCTTTTTGCTGAGGGCGCGCGGGATGCGCGTCACGATGCAGAAGTTGGATCCCTACATCAATGTGGATCCTGGGACGATGAACCCGTTCCAGCACGGTGAGGTCTTCGTCACCGAAGACGGCGCCGAGTGCGACCTCGACATCGGCCACTACGAGCGCTTCCTCGACATCAACCTGCGAGGCCGCGCCAACGTCACCACCGGCCAGATCTACAACGACGTCATCGCCAAAGAACGCCGCGGTGAGTACCTCGGCGACACCGTCCAGGTCATCCCGCACATCACCAACGAGATCAAATCGAGGATGCGCGCCGACGCGGAGCAAAACGATGCCCCCGATGTCATCATCACCGAGATCGGCGGCACCGTCGGGGACATCGAATCGCTGCCCTTCCTCGAAGCCGCCCGCCAAGTGCGTCATGACGTGGGCCGGAGCAACTGCTTCTTCGTGCACGTCTCGCTCGTGCCCTACCTCGCCCCCAGCGGTGAGCTGAAGACCAAGCCCACGCAGCACTCGGTCGCCATGCTGCGCCAGGTCGGCATCACCCCCGACGCCATCGTCTGCCGCGCCGACCGCGACATCCCCGCCTCCATTAAGCGCAAAATTTCGCTCATGTGCGACGTCGAAGAAGACGCGGTCGCCAACGCCATCGACGCCGCGAGCATCTACGACATCCCCAAGGTCCTGCACAGCGAGGGTCTCGATGCCTACGTCATCCGCCGCTTGGGTATGCCGTTCCGCGACGTGGACTGGACCGATTGGGATGCCCTGCTGCAGCGGGTGCACCGTCCCGAGCACAGTGTCGAGGTCGCGTTGGTCGGAAAGTATGTCGACCTGCCGGATGCGTACCTCTCGGTCACCGAAGCGCTTCGAGCGGGCGGGTTCGGCCACAACGCCCAGGTCACCATCCGCTGGGTGGCCTCCGACGACTGCCAGACCGAAGCGGGCGCCACCAAGTCCCTGTCCGGAGTGGACGCCATCTTGGTGCCCGGCGGATTTGGCGTGCGCGGCATCGAAGGCAAGATCGGCGCGCTGCGCTGGGCCCGCGTCAACGGCATCCCCACCCTGGGCATCTGCCTGGGCCTGCAGGCGATGGTTATCGAGTACGCGCGCCACGTGGCCGATATCCACGACGCCAGCTCGACCGAGTTCGACCCGGAGTGCGCGGCCCCGGTGATTGCCACGATGTCCGAACAGAAGGCGTTCGTCGAAGGTGCCGGCGACCTCGGCGGCACCATGCGCCTAGGGACCTACCCGGCCCGCTTGACCGAAGGCTCCGTGCTGGCCCAGACCTACGGCACCACCGAGGTCAGCGAGCGGCACCGCCACCGCTACGAGGTCAACAACACCTACCGCGACCAGCTCACCGAAGCCGGATTGGTGATCAGCGGCACCTCACCGGATGGGAGTCTCGTGGAATTTGTTGAGCTGCCGCGCGACGTCCACCCGTACTACGTCGCCACCCAGGCGCACCCCGAGTTCACCTCCCGGCCCGACAAGATGCACCCGATGTTCTCGGGTCTCATCGAGGCGGCCGTGGAGTTGCAGCGCAGCCAACGGTTGGTCGAGGTCGAGCCCGCAGGCCTGTCGTGACCTTGTCGGTCCCCAGCGTCGGGCTGGAGGAACTCGAGGACCGCGTCGATCCGCAACCGGTACAGGAGAGCGACGTGGTGATGACGGGTCGCATCTGGAATGTCGTCCGCGACGTCGTTGATCTTGGGGAGGCTGGTCAGGTCACCCGGGAGTACGTCGACCACCCGGGGGCCGTCAGCGTGGTCGCGCTGCGCCAAGACCGCGGCCACGACGAGGTGCTGTTGATCCAGCAGTACCGCCACCCGGTGCGCAGCTTCGAGTGGGAGTTGCCCGCCGGGTTGCTCGACGTGCCGGGGGAGCCCGGCGTCGAAGCCGCCGCCCGCGAACTAGCCGAAGAAGCCGATCTGACCGCTGGCCAGTGGCACTTGATGAACGAATACTTCTCCTCACCGGGCGGGCTCAACGAGGCCCAGCGCATCTTCCTGGCCCGCGACCTATCGGACGTGCCGGAGACCGAGCGGTTCGAGCGTGAAGGCGAAGAACTTGGTATGCCGACCCGTTGGGTCGACCTGGACCTCGCGGTCCAGGCGATCCTGGCCGGGCGGATGCGAAACGCTGCCGCCGTGATCGGGTTACTGTCGGCATACGTCAACCGCGGCCAAGGTTGGTCGATGCTTCGCGCCGCTGATGAGCCCTGGACCGCCCACCCGCGACACCCGTCTCACTGAGCGTCATCTGCCAGGGGTGCTTCGGCATACCCTGGTCTGACGTTGTTTTTCTTGTCGCCATCCACCACGAACATTGAGGGAACATCACTGTGTTGCGCACCCATGAGGCTGGCTCGCTGCGAGCCGAGCACGCCGAGACCACCGTCACCCTGAGCGGATGGGTCGCGCGTCGTCGCGATCACGGCGGGGTTGCGTTCTTGGATCTGCGTGACGCCTCCGGCGTAGCCCAGGTCGTGGTCCGTGACGAGGTGCTGGCCGAGGGTGGCGCGCACGATCTGCGCAACGAATACTGCATCACGATCGAGGGCATGGTGCGTGCCCGTCCCGACGGCAACGCTAACCCGGACCTGCCCTCGGGTGACATTGAAGTCGTCGCCAGCGCCCTGACGGTTCTGAGCGAGGCTGCCCCGCTGCCGTTCCAGATCGACGAGCGGGTCAGCGTCGGCGAGGAAGCGCGATTGCGGCACCGTTACCTCGACCTTCGCCGCCCCGGCGCCAGCTCGGCAGGCAACAATCTTCGACTGCGTTCCAAGGTCAACGCCGCCGCCCGTAACCTGCTGGCCGAACGCGACTTCGTCGAGATCGAAACCCCCACACTGACGCGCTCCACCCCCGAAGGTGCCCGCGATTTCTTGGTGCCCGCGCGACTGCAACCTGGCAGTTGGTATGCCCTGCCGCAGAGCCCGCAGCTGTTCAAGCAGTTGCTGATGGTCGCGGGCATGGAGAAGTACTACCAGATCGCCCGTTGCTACCGCGACGAAGACTTCCGCGCCGACCGCCAGCCCGAGTTCACCCAACTCGACATCGAGATGAGCTTCGTGGAGCAGGCCGACGTGCTTCAGCTCGGCGAAGCGATCTTGTCGGCTGTGTGGGGATTGATCGGTGTCGAGGTGCCCACCCCGCTGCCGCAGATGGCCTACGCCGAAGCGATGGCGCGGTACGGCTCGGACAAGCCCGACCTGCGCTGCGATCTCGAACTGACCGACTGCACGTCCTACTTCGCCGACACTCCGTTCCGGGTCTTCAAGGCCCCGTATGTCGGGGCTGTGGTCATGCCCGGTGGGGCCAGTCAACCGCGTCGCCAGTTCGACGCCTGGCAGGAGTGGGCCAAGCAGCGTGGGTCGCGGGGGTTGGCCTACGTCACCGTGGCCGAGGACGGCACGCTCGCGGGGCCCGTCGCTAAGAACCTGTCCGAATCTGAGCGTGCCGGCCTGGTTGCCCACGTCGGCGCGACCCCAGGCGACTGCATCTTCTTCGGCGCCGGCGAGGTTAAATCGTCCCGGATGCTGCTCGGTGCCGCCCGGCTCGAGATCGCCCGCCGCTGCGGCCTACTGGACGAGTCCGCGTGGAGCTTCCTGTGGATCGTCGACGCGCCGCTGTTCGAGCCTGCTTCAGAGGCTGTCGCCGCAGGGGATGTGGCCGTCGGCGGGGGAGCGTGGACTGCGGTGCACCACGCTTTCACCTCGCCCAAGGCTGAGTTCCTCGACAGACTAGAAGCCGACCCCGGCGCGGTGTTGGCGTACGCCTACGACATTGTCTGCAACGGCAACGAGATCGGTGGCGGCTCGATCCGTATCCACCGCCGCGACGTCCAAGAGCGCGTATTTGCCCTGATGGGCCTAGACGCCGAGCAGGCCGAAGAGAAGTTCGGCTTCTTGTTAGAGGCGTTCAAGTTCGGTGCCCCGCCGCACGGCGGGATTGCGTTCGGCTGGGACCGGATCGTGGCCCTGCTCGCGGGCACCGACTCGATCCGCGACGTCATCGCATTCCCCAAGTCCGGTGGCGGCTACGACCCGCTGACCCAAGCCCCCGCCTCAATCACCCCGGCGCAGCGCAAAGAAGCCGGCGTGGACGCCGTAGCGGCCAGAGAGGCTGCGGACGCAAAGAAGGCGGCTGCGGCTCCGGAGGGCACCGCAGCATCTGGGTAAGTTTTGCTGCTGCTCTCGACTGTTTGTGGACGTACCTGTGAAGGCTCAGCTCCGAGAAGCCAAAGACTGGTCCCGAAAACCGACACCATGCCCAGGTCTGAGCGTCGTCGCCTGAACCGCAAACCCGTTCCTTCCTTCCGGTAACCATCTCTGTGTGGGGCCCTCGAGAAAGTCCTCCGGCGGTCGCATCAGCGCGTTTCGGGCATAGCCCCCGGATCGTCATCGTCATGTGACACGATTCGGCACTGGCTCGCAAGGAGGTCGGCAATGGGTGATGCCTCAAAAGACTGCTGGGCGTTGTGGCTGGCGAAACGTCGTCATGGCGAAGACCCGGAGATGTTGCGCCGCGCACTCGAATACCTGGTCCCGGTTCGAGATCGGGTCCTGGAGGGTGCGCACCTAAAAGACGGTGCCGCATTGCTTGATGTCGGTTGCGGAGACGGGTTGATCGCGTTCGCTGCGTGTGAGCAGGTCGGTGAGGGCGGCTCGGTGATCTTCAGCGACATATCTGAAGACGTGCTGCAGCAGTGCCGCCGACTCGCGACGGAGGCGGGGGTTATTGACCGTTGTCGATTTGAACGGGCGGCAGCCAGTGACTTAGATCAGATCGACGACGCTAGCGTCGACGCGGTCACGCTCCGCTCGGTGCTCATCTACGAGTCCGATAAGACCTCGGCCTTCTCGGAGTTCTACCGAGTGCTCCGCCCGGGCGGCTGGCTGTCGCTGTTCGAGCCGATCAACAGTTTTGCGGGCGGTGCGCCGGCCGAGCCCGGGCTGATCCTGGGGCGCGGCGTGCGCGCTGTGCCTGAACTGGCGGCGAAAGTGTGGGCAGTCTACGAAGCGATCCAACCGCCCGATACTGACCCCATGCTCAACTTCGACGAACGCGATCTTGTTCGCCTAGCCGAGGCGGCCGGCTTCACCGAAATCCATCTGGAACTCAGGACTGACGTCGAACCGGTCCAGCCCATCGCGTGGGCTGCCTTCTTGAACATTTCGGGCAATCCGCGCATCCCTACCATCGGCGAGGCCATGGAGCAGGCACTTACTCCTGTGGAGGTGGAACGGCTGACAGCCGAACTAAGGCCCCAGGTGGAGCAGGGCCTCGGTCAACAACGATCCGCAGTCGCCTACCTGAGCGCCAAACGAACGTAGCCGCGCCGAACACTACTTTCCCGCGCCACTGACACGCCTGGAACCCGAGACCCACGAATGGCCAGGCCCAAATGCGACGCTTCTCGCGAGTCCTCGGGGTCCTCTACCCCGTGCCGGATCGTGGCGCGTGCATTCGTACCGTCTACGGTTCGTGACGTCCCCGGCTGCGGTCGGCGGCTGGGGGAGTTATAGTCGTCAGACAGTTACCAACAGGAGGAAACCGTGGGTCTTGTCTCGAATTTTGCCCGCCGCTTTACCGGTGGCCATCGCACGTCGTCACCGGGTCCCACCTCGTCGCGGGGTGGCTCACCGACGGGAGGCCGAGGTGGCATTGGGCGGATCGTTGGCCGCCTGACCGGTCGGGGACGACGTCACTGAACTGATCTCGACTCTCCCCAACGGCGCACGTTGGACCGCCCGCTGAGGAAGTCACTGGCTGATCTGTCAGTCTGGTTCGCATGGATCTCACCGAGACTGACTTGGCCCACTTAGGGCGCTGCGTAGAACTAGCGCGGGAGGCCCTTGCCGATGGCGATGAGCCGTTCGGGTCGTTGTTGGTCGACGGCGGCGGCACCGTTCGCTTTGAGGACCGAAACCGGGTGAAGGGTGGAGATCACACTCGACACCCAGAGTTCGCGATCGCTCGATGGTCTGCGGATCATCTCTCGGCGCCCGAGCGGGCAAGTTCAACGGTGTACACCTCCGGGGAGCACTGCCCGATGTGCTCAGCCGCGCACGCATGGATGGGGCTGGGAAGGATTGTCTTCGCGGTCAGTTCCGCCCAGTTGACCGCATGGCAAGAAGGGTGGGGTGCCCCCAGGGGCCCGGTAGCCCCGTTGGCAGTGAACGTTGTCGCCCCGGGGGTCAAAGTCAGCGGCCCAGCTGCAGAGCTGGCCGAGGACATGTACGCACTACACCGTCGGAACTTTGAGCTAACCATCCCCCGTTGACCTGCTCGCGACGATAAGCCATCCACGCCCCGGAGCGTATGGGAGATCTCGAACCTCGGTATTCGAGAAGCCTGTCAGTTTGAGAGATTCGGTCAAAGCCTCGGAAGTTCTGAAACGGAGTGTGGACGTGGAATCGATGCGTTCGTCGTCGGCGAGGAAGATTGTTGGCGCGTCGAACGTGACGAGTCCATCGTTGATGTTTGTGACTTGGATCCATCGCTCGACCGGTCCTTCGCCCGGGATATCTACTACCTGTCGAGTGCGTTCTTTGGTCCACCGTTCCCATGCGCGATCAGCTGGTCTGCGCGTCTCAAACGCCAAAAGACCGCCAACACGTAGGCAGGCATGAATGGCTCGCAAGGTAAGTAGCCATTCCTGGTCGTCGACGAAGACCTGCGCGACGTTGGCTGTCATCGTGGCCACGTCAAAACGACCACGCCATTTCGAGACGGCCGCGACGTCCGGCATCGTTCCCACTAGCCACTCGACGTGGTCACTGGCGACCTTGGATCGCGCGATCTCAACTGATGCCCACGCGGGGTCGACCCCCAGGACCGTACAGTCGCTATCCGCATCAAGTCGGCAAGCGAGGGTCCCCGTTCCGCAGCCCACGTCCAGCACCGCCTGTGCCCCGACATCTGTCACTAGGTTCACGTAGGTGTCGAGATCGCTTCGATCAGGGTCAAACGGATCGTAGACGGCCGCGAGACGAGGATGGGAAAACGCAGCGTCAGCCATCGGACTGACGATACGCTGCTCCTTCGAGCCCGCCGCGAGTCACGTCCGTCAGCCTTTTATCGCGCAACGACGCTCCGTAGAGGAAGCCCCTGCGTCACAATGAGAGGCGAGGTTCTGGCACCGGAAAAGCGGCGTACCGAGCGTCGTTTAGGGATTGCTGACTTCAGTCGCTCCGCCTACGAACTGGCGGAACGGGCCGCCAGGAGGGGCGACGGTCCTCCCGGGCAGTAAAGAGAGCCGGGTCGGTCAACTCTCCACGTCGGGCACGTCCGAGCTAGCCAGGACAGACCCGTCGGCCGCCTCGATCACGACCTCCGCAACCTCCGACCGCGGCACGGCCGCATTCATGCGGCAGAGCACGGTCTGCTCGGTCCCGAAGAAACTCCCCGAGATGAGCTCCTCGCCGTCCTCGCTGAGCAGTACGACCGCGAAGGTCTCTCCTGATGGAGCGCCGTCAACCTCAAGGATTGTCTCGGTGCCCCAGGTGTGGGCCACCAGCGACGCCTCGATGCTCGTTGAGGAGGCACTGGTGAACGCGATCTCCTCGCGGGCACCCAGCGTGCCCGGCGGACCCGTCGGTGGGGCATCGAGAGCGTCTTGCACCAAGGCACCGGTCACACCACCGACCGCCAGCAACGCGGCCGCGGCCGCACCGACCAGGCCACGACTCAGGCCCGCTCCCCGGCGCCGCCGGTCGTGTGTCGTCGCTGCGGCGATGCGATCGCCCAGTCGTTGCGTGGTTGCCGGCGAGAAGTCCTCTTCGCGCCAGGTCACCCCGCTGGTCCGCAGGGCAGCAATGGTCGCGCGCAGCTCCTCGAGCTCGGTTTCTACGCTCGGATCTTGTGCCCGAAGCTCATCCAGTGCCGCCGCTTGGGCTGGGGTCAGGTCGTCCTCGGCCGCTGCAGCCAGCAGTTCCGCCCGGTGGTCAGCCGCAATGTCATCTGCCGTGCCGCCGCTCAGGTCAGGTCCCATAGTGGTCCTCCTCTCGCATGATTGTGCGCAACGTCTTGAGCCCGTAGAACATTCGCGTCCGCAGCGTGGCTACGGGCACACCGGTGGCCGCCGACACCTCGGCATACGTGGCGCCGTCCAGGTGAACGGCAGCCACCACCTGGCGATGCTCCGGCCCCAACTGGGCCAGCGCCGCCAACAAGGTCACCCGGTCCTCCACCTGGCGCCCGCCTGGGGCCAGTGCGACGGGCTCCGGGTGTCCGTCGGCGGGGACCACCTGTGGCCGTCGCGCCCGGGCCCGCAGCGCGTCGATCACCACATTGCGGCCGATGGCGAACAACCAGGTGCGTTCCGAGCCGAGTTGGGAGCGGAAGGAGTCACGTGCCCGCCAGGCCCGCACGAACGTCTCCTGCACACAGTCCTCGGCCAGTCCGCGGTCCCCGACCGCATTGACGACGAAGCCCATGAGCACCCGGCCGTGCTCAGCGTACGCCCGGCGCACGTCGAAGCCGTGACCGGTGTGCTCGTCCAGCTCGATCTCCCTTCTGCGCTCCACGACTACATTCGTCATCGGCGTGCCTGACCTCCTCATCGGATGCGTATGAGGAGATACGTATAGCGAGTCCGCCGCGTTCACCCACCGGCCATTCACGAATCCGCAGAGCCGGTGAACGAACGCGGTATGTCTGCCGTACACCCTCACACATGGCCGGCCGACTCGTGGCCCGCCACGACCGAAGGGATCAGCATGAGCACCCAGAAGAGCACCCGAACCCGCATAGGCAGGGCGTCCGGCCTCATCGGAGCCGTCGCCCTGCTTTCCCTGGCCGCCACGCCAGCGTCGGCCGAGACCGAAGTCGAGGAGCCCGATACCTTCACGTCGGCGTTCACCGCTACCGGTGACCCCGGCATGGTGGTCAATGGCGAGGGCGAGTCCGTGCCCGGACCCGACGGTGCGACCGGCACCTTCACCTACATGGTCAACTCCGATGAGGAAATCATCTGCTACGACATCACGATCTCCGGGGTGGACCCGCAATACGAGAGCCCCGCCAAGACGGCTACCCACCTGCACGAAGCGCCGGCCGGAACGGCGGGCCCAGCACGGATCGCCTTCCCCAACCCCTCGGGCCAGGGCGACACGCTGAACAGCAGCGGTTGCCTGCAGGGACCGTTTACTACCGGCGTGGAGGGTGACGACGGAGTCGACACCGGCGCGAACTTCTCGCTGGCCGAGCTCGAGGACGATACCGAAAACTACTATTCCGACGTGCACACCACGGACTATCTACCCGGTGCAGTACGCGGGCAGTTGACCCAGATTCCTGTCGGTGGTGTCGACACCGGCTTCGGTGGAACGGTCGTGAACGACGAAGGCACCAGCACCACGGCCCTGGCTGCGGGTGCGTTCGCCCTTGCCGGTCTTAGTGGTGCCGGCCTGGTCCTGGCCCGTCGTCACGGGCGTGGCTGACCCGATGCCGCAGAACCCGCGGCGAGCGCCGGTATGCCGTGCGCTCGCCGTGGGCTTCGCCATGCTTTGGGTGAGCGCCTGTACCGGCGCTTCGGTTTCGGATCAGGTGCAACAGGAGCCCGCCGCATCGAGTGCTCCTTTGCGGCAGAACCCGACCCCGCAGGAGGCGTCCCCGTCACAGGACGCTATCGAGCCGGTGGCGCAGCCTGCGCCCGGTGCGTCGCCGTCGAGGCTGCGCATCCCCGACCTGGACCTCGACGAGGACCTCATCGACCTGGGCCTGGCCGACGACGGGAGCATGGAGGTCCCGCAGGACCCCGAGCAGGCCGGTTGGTTCACCGGCGCAGGACGCCCCGGCGGCTATGGCCCGACGGTTCTGGCCGGGCACGTCGACTCCGACACGGGCCCGGCGGTATTCTTTCGGCTGACCGAACTGCGGCCCGGTGACGAGGTCGACGTGGAGCGCGCCGACGGTGTCGTGGTCACCTACGAGGTCACCGAGGTCGCCGACTATTCCAAGGGGAACTTCCCTACCCCACAGGTGTTCGGCGCCACCGCGCAGGACAGCCTTCGCCTGATCACCTGCACCGGCCCGTGGGATTCTCTCGCCGAGTCCTACGAAGACAACCGGGTCGTCTACGCCACGACCACGGCGCAGCAGCCACCAACTGCAGGTGGCTGATCCAGGCAGTCAACAGGTCGGGGGCCACCTCCAGATTTGGGTGACCTGACGAGGGCTGACGCCGGTCTCGACGGCCTCACGCAGTTCCTCGTCCTCGAGCTCTGCGAGCAGCGGGTCGCTGCTGCGCTCCTTCACCAACTTGATGTTCGTCCGTACGCCGACCGTCGGCCAGCTGAGATAACGCGACCGAGAGTTGGGGCCGGTTGTAGCCGGCCGGATCGCCAACCAGCTGCGGTGACGGCGAACCAGGCTGGGTCGACGAAGCGGCCGCTGTAGGTGTCACGGTTGAGCGGTGAGTGAAAGTCGATCGGCATGGGTGTCCCTCGGCAGATCTTCATCATCTCAACTCTGGGTTGAGCGTCCGTGTGACAGTCCGCCAGGATGGGCGTATGACACCGCTTGGACCGGCGTTTCGGGCTCTGTGGGCGGGCAATGCCTGTGGCAACCTCGCGGACGGGGTCGCTTTCGTCACGATCCCCCTTCTCGCCGTCTCGCTCACCGACAGTCCAGTGTTGATCGCAGGCTTGGCAACAGCCTATTCACTGACTCGACTGCTTGTTGCGCTGCCGGTAGGTGTTCATGTGGACCGTCACGACCGGCGCATCTTGCTGTGGACCGCGAACGTGGGTCGAGGTGTGGTGCTAGTGCTTATGGGGGTGCTGCTCCTGCTCGGGCAGGGCACCATTTGGGTGTTATACGCGGTGTACTGCCTGATCGGCTTGTCGGAAAATGTGGCCGACAATGCTGCGGTGTCGATCCTGCCGGACGTGGTGCGAACCTGCGACTTGGATGCCGCGAATAGCCGGATATCGACCACCCAGCTCGTCGCGGATGAGTTCGTTGGCCCACCACTGGGCGGGTTGTTGTTCGGCCTAGCCGCAGCGGCAGCCGTGGTCGTCACTGGTGCCTTGTACTGCCTGGCCGCAGCGGCTTTCCTACTCCTACCGCACCGCGAGCACCGGACCGATACGGACCAGACGGTTCCTCGCGCGTGGGTCGAGGCCCGTGCGGGGCTCGTCTGGATGGCGCAGCATCCTCAGATCAGAACGTTGAGCGGGCTTGGAGCGCTTACGAACTTCGCCTACATGGTGCCCTTCTCGATCTTGGTGCTCTTCGCTGTCGAACGGCTCGGTCTCAGCGCGACCGGCTACGGGCTGCTCCTCGCCGCGAGTTCTGTTGGCGGACTGGTCGGCGCCGCGGTGGCAGCCCCAATGCGGCGACGCATTGGCTACCGGGCCACCTTGGCCGCCAGCCTGATGTTGGGCTCTGCGACGCTCATTGGCACTGCGGTCACCAGCAGCGCCATCATCGCGGCAGCGTTGCTGGCGCTCTATATCCTTCACGCGACCGTCTACACCATTGCATCGATCTCGCTGCGGCAGCGCTTGGTCCCGGAGCCCCTGCGTGGTCGGGTGTACGCGGGCTTCAGAGTGCTATCACTTCTAGGTTTAGCCCTCGGGGGAGTTACTGGCGGTGTACTAGCGCAAAACGTGTCCCTAACCGCCCCACTGATCCTTGGTGGTGTCGCGTTTGCCTGCGCCGTGCTCTGGACCTCTCAACTAAGTCCCGATGCGGGGCTGCAGGACGCCGTGAATCCATAGCCCGGGAAAGCGTTGACGTGCCCAGCGGTTGGTGGACGTCTTCCGTCGCTGCCTCACGACGAAGGCGTCCGTCGGTGGTGATCAGGGTTGCATTCAGGGACGCGGCCAAGGCGACGTATAGCGCATCCCGAGTCGGGATCTTGTCGATCAGCAACCACGCCGGAACAAAAAGGGGCCGCAAGGGCCAGCGACTAGCCCTGACCATGGCCAGAGCATCCACACGTTCTGCTTCGCGAGTGAGGTGCCCGGCACGTTTGAGACGACCAAACGCTGAGAGGACCTCCGCATCGAGATCCGCTGGCGCAGCGACGACCACGTCGGCTCCGGAGTAGATATCAGCGTTGACCAAGCGGGCTGCCGTCGTGGTCCACCGACTCGCGGCCGCGCACCTGGCTTCGCTGCGCGGCGCAGCTTGCGTCACACGGAGTTCTTACGTCGCCCGGACATTGCCTCGCCAAGGTCAGTCTCGGACTCACCTTCCCCCGTGCCTGTTCCGCATCGGAGGCCGCCAGCCGCTGGAGTGTGACTATGGGGCCGCCGATGTCGAGCCGCCTCAGTGGCTAGGCGACGCTGACCGGTTCTCGGACAGGTGTTGGCGTGTTGCTGCTGGCGTGTTCGGTCACTCCCAACCGGTCGTGCACGGGCTTGAGGAAGGCAGGTGCCCACCAGTTCCAGCGGCCTAGCAGCGTCATGGTGGCGGGCACCAACACCATCCGCACCAACGTGGCGTCGATGAAGATGGCTGTGGCCAGCGCGAAACCGGTCTGTTTGATGACCAGCATTTCGCCGAACACAAAGCCGGAGAAGACGATGACCATGATGAGTGCGGCCGAGGTGATGATGCGCCCTGAGCGCTGCAAACCCAGGCGCACTGCGTCGTTGTCGCTGTACCCGGCTTCGTGCAGTTCGATGATCCGGGCCAGCAAGAACACCTCGTAGTCCATCGAGAGGCCGAACCCGAAGGCTAGGACCAGCAGCGGAATGATCGACTCCACGGCCCCGGTGGAGGTGAACCCCAGTAGCCCCTCGAGGTTCGCGTCTTGGAACACCCAGGTGGTCAACCCCAGACTGGCACCCAACGAGACCACGTTCAAGATCAACGCCTTGGCGGGTATGACGACCGATCCGGTGAGCAGAAACAGCAGTATGAACGTGGCTCCCGCGATCCAGGCGATCGCGTACGGTGCCCGCTCAATCATGGAGTCCACAAAGTCCGCCAAGCCAGCGGCTTGCCCGGTCACGAGGGTCTCGAAGTCGGGTCGATCTTCACGCAGCGTCTCGACGACCTCACGAGCCGCGTCCTCTGAGGGGCCGCCTTGGGTCGCAATCCGCAGCACCGACAGGTCGCCCTCGGCTTGCACCGGCTCGATTGCGTCGATGCCAGGAAGCGCAGCCACCGTGTCGTCGGCCCACGCTTGCACCGTCTCGACCGGGGCTTTAGCCACGACCGTCACGTCGGCTCCGGCCAGAGCTGGATAGTCGGTGTCGAGCGTTTCGAAGAAGACGCGCTGCTCGGCGCCTTGGGGCAACAACTCCACCCCTGAGGACGTCAGCCGCAACCCCAGCACCGGGGCGGCCAGCGCCAACAACACGGCTACCGAGATCAGCACCGTCAACACGGGTCGGCGCTGCACCCGGACCGCGAGCGCGCTGAACACACCGTCGTCTCCGGAGACCTCAGCCCCGCAGCGACGGCCCAGGCGTCGTGCGCCGACGACACACAGCGCAGGAATCAACGTCAGCGCGACCACCAGCGCCACAATCACCACCGCGACGCCGGCGGCGCCGATGGCTTGCATGATGGGTGCCTCGAAGAGGATCAAACCCGACAAGGAGATCCCGACGATGAGGGCCGAGAAGAGCACGGTGCGACCGGCGGTGGACACCGCCCCCATAACGGCCGCCTCGATCTGGCCGTCAGTCAGCTCCTTATGGGCAACCCCGGGCGCGACGCTGACGACTTCCTCGCGGAACCTGCTTACCATCAGCAGTCCGTAGTCGATACACAGCGCGAGTCCCATGACCGTGACGATGTTGACCACGGTCGCATCGAGTTCCACCAGGTAAGAAAACCCGAGGAGTATGCCGAGGCCCCCGCCGATGGACGCGATGGCGCCGATGATCGGCATACCTGCGGCCAGGAACCCGCCGAAGACCACGACCATGACCAGCATGGACGCGGGCAGCGCGATGCCCTCGCCCTTGGCGAGGTCGGTGGCGACCTGTTCGTTGATGTCGTCGATGAGTTGGGTAATCCCCCCCACCGTGACCTCATCGGACACGTCCGCTAAGGCCGGCGGTGCGATCTCTTTGACCTCATCCACCACGGCACCTTGATCAGTCTGTGAGAGGTCCGGCGACATGGTGACCGCGATGATGAAACCGCCCGACGCAGGATCTTGCTGGGCGACGAAGGCGTACGCCTCGGGCGTTTGCGGCCAGCCCGGCGTGGTCATCGGCGACTGGACGTCGCTGACCTCGGTGATGGTGCCAAGCTCGGACACCGTCTGCGTCACGGCTTCGGCTGTGTCAGGAGAGAGAACATCCGCTCCGGTCACCGAGACCAACACGGTGGCTGACTCCTCGTTGACGTCAGCCAGTAGGTCGTAGGCGTCTTGGGCCTCGCCCGGTGCCTCGGTGGTGCCCGAAGTCAGACGATCAAACACCGACTGCCCCGTCAACACGCCCAAACTTGCCGCGAAACTGAGCAGGATCAGGATTGTCCAGCACACGACATACCGCCACGGGTGTCGCGCGGTGCTCTGCCCCAAAGCCGACAGCAACGGATCGCGGGGTCGGCGATGTCTCGCAGGAGTGTCGGTCACCGGGCTAGCCTGCCAAATGTGCCTGATCACTCCGACATTGACCTCTTCTCCGGTGGCGCCGACGGCACCAGCCCTGCCGCACATATGCCGCTAGCCGCGCGCATGCGCCCGCGCTCCCTCGACGAGGTGCGGGGCCAAGACCAGGTGCTGCGACCGGGCAGCCCGCTGCGCCGGCTCGTGGAAGGCCACGACGGTGCAACCGGCCCGTTGTCGGCGATCCTGTGGGGACCGCCGGGTACGGGCAAGACCACGTTGGCCCACTTGGTGGCCACGGCCGCCGGTCGGTCTTTCGTGGAGTTGTCGGCGGTCAGCGCCGGAGTCAAGGATGTCCGGGCGGTGCTCGAAGAGGCCACGACCGCCCGTTCCCTCTATGGCCGCCAGAGCGTGTTGTTCCTCGACGAGATTCACCGCTTCAGCAAAGCCCAGCAGGACGCGCTGCTCCCGGGGGTCGAGAACCGTCTGATCGTCTTGGTCGCTGCGACCACCGAGAATCCGTCGTTTAGCGTGATCGCGCCGCTGCTCTCGCGCTCGATGCTGGTGCGCTTGGAGTCGCTCGACGACGCGGACGTCGCAGCGTTGGTCGACGACGCTCTGACCGCCGATCGGGGACTGGCCGGGGCCTTCACCCTGGCCGATGCGGCCCGAGACCACATCATCTCCATCGCCGGCGGCGACGCGCGTCGGGCGTTGACGACGTTAGAGGCGTGCGCGGGGGTGGCCCTCGATGCGAGGCCGCTGGACGCGGGTGGGCCGAACAAGACTGACGCACCCGATGACGTTTCCCACTTGCAGATCACTTTGGAGCACGCCGAGCAGGCAGTGGACTACGCCGCAGTGCGTTACGACCGCACCGGTGACCAGCACTACGACGTAGCCAGTGCCTTCATCAAGTCCATGCGCGGCAGCGACGTCGACGCCGCGCTGCACTACCTGGCCCGCCAACTCGAGGCCGGCGAAGACCCGAGGTTCATCGCACGCCGCATCGTGATCAGCGCCAGCGAAGACGTTGGGATGGCCGACCCCACGGCCTTACACAGCGCGGTCGCAGCGATGCATGCCGTGGCGCAGATCGGTATGCCGGAGGCTCGCATCGTGCTCGCCCAGGCTGTGGTGCACAACACCTTGGCCCCGAAGTCCAATGCGGCATACACCGGGATCAATGAGGCCATCGCCGACATTCGGGCCGGAAAGGGTGGCGCCGTCCCGCCCCATCTGCGGGGCAGCGGGTATGCCGGGGCGAGCGCCCTAGGCCACGGCGCTGGGTATCGCTACAGCCACGACGAGCCCGATGGTGTGGGGCCACAGCAGTTCCTGCCCGACGATCTGGCGGGGGCGGATTACTACCGGCCCAAGGATCGCGGTTTCGAAGAACGGTTGGTGTCCCGGTGGCGTTGGTTGCGCGGCGTCATCCACGGGTCACACGGGGCTTCGGGGCCAGGCTGAGTGGTCTCATCCACTTGCAGAGATAGAGTGCGGCAGGTCCTCGGACCACCGTGAGCACAAAAGACGACGAGTAGTGACCACTCAGGCAGCCGCCTGCGAAGAGGAGACATGCAAACCGCTGAGATTCGCCGACGCTGGCTGACCTTCTTTGAAAGCAAGGGCCACGCCGTCGTCCCGAGCGCATCTTTGATCAGTGCTGACCCGACGTTGTTGTTCACCGTCGCCGGGATGGTCCCGTTCATTCCCTACCTCACCGGTCAGCAAACTCCTCCGTGGCTGCGGGCCACGTCGGTGCAAAAATGTGTGCGGACCTTGGACATCGAGGAGGTCGGCAAAACCACCCGCCACGGCACGTTCTTCCAAATGAACGGCAACTTTTCCTTCGGTGACTACTTCAAAGAAGACGCCATCTCCTACGCCTGGGAGTTCATCACGTCCCACCAGGGCCAGGGTGGCCTCGGCTTCGACCCCGAGAGCGTCTGGGTGACGGTCCTCGAGGGAGACGACGAAGCCATCGAGATCTGGAGTCGTGTCGCGGGCCTGCCGAAAGAGCGCATCCAGCGCCGCGGATTCGCCGATAACTACTGGCACACCGGGGTTGCTGGTCCTGGGGGTCCGTGTAGCGAGATCTACATCGACCGGGGCCGCGAATTCGGTGCCGACGGTGGGCCGATCGTGGACGAAGACCGTTTCCTGGAAATTTGGAATCTGGTCTTCATGCAAGAAGAGCTCTCGGCGGTGCGCTCGAAGGTTGATTTCGACGTGGTCGGCGAGTTGCCGAGCAAGAACATCGACACCGGCATGGGGTTGGAGCGGGTGGCATACCTGCTTCAAGGCGTCGACAATCTCTACGAAATCGACGAGGTCTACCCCGTGATCTCAGCCGCCGAAGACCTGTCGGGCAAGCACTACGGATCTTCGGAGAGCGACGACGTGCTCCTCAGAGTCGTCGCAGACCACGTGCGCTCCGCGCTCATGCTCATTGGCGACGGGGTCACGCCCGGCAACGAAGGCCGTGGCTACGTACTGCGTCGCCTCATCCGCCGCGCGGTCCGATCCATGCGCCTGCTAGGCGTCACTGGCCCTTCGATGCCGACCTTGCTGCCGGTCAGCCGTGACGTGATGGCCGCCTCCTACCCCGAACTGGCCGAAAACTGGGCTTCCATCTCTGCGGTGGCCTACGGCGAGGAAGTCGCCTTCGCACGCACCCTGTCCAGCGGCACCGTCATGCTCGATTCCGCCGTGACCCGAGCGAAAACCAACGGTGCCGGCACCCTCGGCGGCGCCGAAGCGTTCGCGCTGCACGACACCTACGGCTTCCCCATTGACCTCACGTTGGAAATGGCCGCTGAGCACGGGATCAGCGTGGACGAGGCGGGCTTCCGGTCGCTGATGAAGGAGCAGCGCGACCGGGCCAAGGCCGATGCCAGGTCCAAGAAGTCCAGCCACGGCGACACCACGGCATACCGAAGCATCGCGGACGCGCTCGGCACGGCCGTGACCTTCACCGGGTATGACGAGACCCAGTCCGAGTCGCGAGTTGCTGGTGTCGTGGTCAACGGGACCGCGGTCGGTCACGCCCGCGCCGGCGACGAGATTGAGCTCGTGCTCGACCGCACCCCGTTCTATGCCGAAGGCGGCGGGCAACTCGCCGACGCCGGCGTTATTGAATTGGCTAACGGAGCCGTCGTTGACGTCCACGACGTGCAGACGCCGATGAAGGGCATCATCGTGCACCGGGCCACCGTGCGTGAAGGCGAAGTCGGTGCCGGTGAGCAGGCGCATTCCAGCGTGGATCTGGAGCGCCGACGCTCGATTTCTCGTGCCCACACCGCCACCCATATGGTGCACAAGGCCATTCGGGAGGCCCTCGGCGAGAGCGCCACCCAAGCCGGCTCAGAGAACGCGCCCGGCCGATTCCGCTTCGACTTCAACGCCACATCTGCGGTGCCGCCCTCGGTGCTCAACGACGTCGAAGCACGGGTCAACGCGCTTCTTATGGACGACCTGCCGGTGCGCGCCGACGTCATGACGCAGCAGCAAGCCCGCGACTCCGGCGCGATGGCCCTTTTCGGCGAGAAGTATGGCGACGAAGTGCGCGTGGTCTCGGTAGGCGATTGGGCTAGTGAGCTGTGCGGGGGCACCCACGCGCAGCGCTCCGGACAACTCGGTCTGATCAAACTGATGGGGGAGGCCTCTATCGGTGCCGGGGTGCGCCGAGTCGAAGCGCTCGTCGGGACGGACGCCTACCAATTCCTGGCCCGCGAGCACGCCATCGTCGGCCAACTCAGCGACGTCATGAAGGCTCGACCAGAAGAGTTGCCCGAGCGGATCGACGCCATCCTGGTCCGGCTCAAAGAGGCCGAGCGCGACATCGCCGCTGCCCGGCAACAGTCGGTGCTCGGCGCGGCCGGCACGCTGCTGGGCAAAGCCCGCGACGTGCACGGCCTGACGTATCTCGGCCACGAAGCCGACGACGGCGTCGGCGCTGACGACGTTCGCTCCCTGGTTACTCACCTGCGAGGGCGACTTGGGGACGAACGTCCCACCGTCGTTGCGGTGACTGCACCCAATGGTGGGCGGCCGGTCGTGGTCGTTGCGACCAATGAGCCCGCGCGCTCCGCGGGGGTCCGGGCGGGCGATCTGGTGAAGGTGGCTGCCGCAGAACTCGGCGGCGGTGGAGGCGGGAAACCGGATTTGGCGCAAGGTGGCGGTAGTGACGCAGCCAAGTGCGGATCCGCGCTGGAGGGTATTGCGGTGGCCATCGGGGAACGCATCAGCTTGCCATCGTGATCCGCCCGGGAGTGCGTCTTGGTGTCGACGTCGGACAGGCACGGGTCGGGCTGGCAGCGTGTGACCCGCAGGCCCTGATCGCGACGCCGGTGCAGACGCTGGCCCGCGATCGGGATGACCTGGCCGATATCTATGCCATTGTGGCCCACGCCCAAGAACGTGCGGCGATCGAGGTGGTGGTGGGCTTACCCCGGTCGCTCTCCGGCGCCGAGGGAGCGGCTGCTGCCCACGCTCGTGCGTACGCTGTGGCGCTACATCAGGCCCTCGCCGGGGTCAGTGTGCGATTGTGGGACGAGCGCTTAACCACCGTTGATGCCCATCGGGGCTTGCGCGCCAGCGGGGTCCCCGGCCGTAAACAGCGAGAGTCCGTTGATCAGGTGGCTGCAGTGTTGATCCTGCAGGGGGCCCTGGATGCCGAGCGGACGAACGGAAACCCAGCCGGCGAAATGGTCGGTCGACAAAAAAAGGCGCGTCATGCGCGCACCACGCAACACACCGAAGGAAGGCAGTCGTGAGCCAACCTCCAGAGGACGAGCAATGGACATCTCAGCGCCAGCATCGCGCGGAGAACAATCGTAAGGAGGAGGTTTTTGACCAAGAAGCGGGCGGTGAGTTTGCACGCCGCGACGAGTATGTCGACGAGCACGACCACTATGTCGACGGGCACGACCACGAGTACCACGACGTCTTGACCATGCACCCCCACGACGACTTTGAGCACCACCGGGAGCCCCGCCGGGCCCCTCCATTGGTGCGCTGGGGTGTCATCCTGACGGCGCTAGCCGTGCTCGCTGTGGGCGCGTACTTCGCTTTGCAGGTCGTGACGGGGCTGCTGCCGTCGTTCGGCGGGAGCGAAGAGGTCAAGGTCGAAGACTACTCAGGCCCCGGCAGCGGGGAAGTCGTCATCGAGGTGCCGGTGGGTGCCGGTGGCGGGCAGATCGCCCAGATTTTGACCGAGAACGACGTGGTCGCCAGTGTGCCGGCCTTCACTGCCGCCGCAGCGGTCAACAGCCAGTCCGTCACCCTCCAACCAGGCACCTACCAGATGCTGGAGCAGATGAGCGGCGAGGAAGCCCTCGACCGGATGCTTGACCCCACCTACTTTGCCTCCGACGGAGTCACCATCAGGGAGGGGCTGTGGAAGGCGGAAGTGTTCGCGACTCTTGCTGCCGCGACTGAGCACGACGTCGCAGACTACGAAGCGGTCGACCCTGCGGACCTGGATCTGCCGCCGGCCGCAGGGGGTGAGATGGAGGGCTACCTCTTTCCGTCCACCTATTCCTTCGGCGCCGATGACAGCCCCACCGCGCAACTCAGCGACATGGTGGCGTTGGGTAAGGAGCAGTATGCCGAACTGGGCATCGAAGGTGACGAGTTAAACAAGGCCATTATCGAAGGCAGCCTTATCCAAGCCGAAGGTGCGGCTAGCGACGACTTGCCCAAGATCGCCCGAGTTATCGACAACCGACTCGAGGAAGACCAAGCCCTCGGCTTCGACTCGACCGTGCACTACATCTTTCAGGAACGGGGATTGGCGGGGACCACCGACGCCCAACGTTCTAGCGATAGCCCGTACAACACCTACATCGCCACAGGTCTACCCCCGGGGCCAATTAACAGCCCCGGGCTAACAGCGATCAAGGCGGCGCTCAATCCTGCGGACGGTCCGTGGCTGTACTTCGTGACCACCAACCCGAGCACCGGTGAGACGCGATTCGCCGTGACCTTCGAGGAGCACAACGAGAACGTCGCGATCTTCCAACAGTGGTGTGCCGACAACCCTGATGACTGCTGAGGTCGCCCGCACTCGGGTGCGGGCGGGTGTGGCGGGGTCACCGATCTCGCACTCGCTGTCCCCGGTGCTGCACCGGGCAGCGTATGAGGCCCTGGGATTGTCGGATTGGAGCTATCAGGCCGAGGACGTGGTCAGTGGAGCACTCGCGTCGTTCGTCCAGGACCGGGACCGTTCCTGGGTTGGGTTATCGGTGACGATGCCGGGCAAAGAGGAAGCTCTCAGCCTGGCAACGAGCGCCAGCGAGCGCGCACGCCGCACCGGCGCGGCCAACACGCTGATTCGGTCCGGGCCGCAATGGTGGGCGGACAACACGGACATTGACGGCATCGTTCGCGCGTTCGCCGAGCATGGGTGCCGCCAGGGTCGTCGGGGCTGGTTAGTGGGCTCAGGAGCCACCGCCCGCTCGGCTCTGGTCGCGTTTGCCGATATGGGGCTGCGTGAGGTGATCGTTCAGGTCAGGGCCGAGCCTCGGGCAGAAACGATGCGCCTCGCTGAACAGCTGGGCATGTCGACGACTGTCCTAACGTACGCCCAGGGCCCGCCGCCCTTAGCGAGCCTGGACGTCGCGGTGAGCACCGTCCCGAGGGGCGCGGGTATGACGATGCCGCAGGCCCCAGCGCCCGCGCGTCGCTCGCTGAGCCTCGTGGCGATGGACGTTGTCTACCACCCGCAGGTTACCGACTGGGCGCGCGCACTGGGTGATCACGGGGCCGTGGTCGTTGACGGATCGGCGATGCTGCTGCATCAGGCCTGCGTGCAGGTTGAACTGATGACGGATCGCGAAGCGCCAGTCGAGGCGATGCGCACGGCGTTGCGGAGTGAGTTGGCGGCTAGGCACCCGTGATCGAGAGTTTGTTTGTCCCTGGGATCATCGTCCCCAGCGTGGTTGCGCTCGTGGCTGGCGTCTTCGCCGTCACCGTGGCCCGGTGGCTGCGGTGGGCGACCTACCGCAAGCCCGACGAGGAGTCGATGCCGCTGCCGGGGTCGCGGTGGTGGGTAGTGCCGACGCTGGCGACCTTGGCGTGGGTGCTGTCCTGGCGTGCTCTTTTTGCGCCGCCCGCTCAGCTCACCGGTGCGGTGGTCGACCCCGGGTCGAGTGCCGGCGTGCCCTCGCTGACCCAGTTCGTGGTGCTGGCCACGCTGCTGGTGGTCGGGTTGTCCTGCGTGTGTCTGGCGGCGATGGATATGGATGTCCACCGCCTGCCCGACCGGATCATGTGGCCGACGATGGGCATCCTGATCGTCGGGCTGGCGCTAGCAGCGGCGGTGGGCGGTCACTGGTGGCCACTGGCTCGGATGCTGATCTGCGCGGTCGGTGCCGGGGCTTTCTACCTGACGCTCTCGCTGGTCTCGCTGGCTCGCGGGTCGCTGGCGCTCGGTTTAGGTGACGTGAAGTTGTCGGTGGTCCTGGGGGGAGGGTTGGGTTGGTTTGGGTTTCAAAGCGTGGTCGTCGGTTTGTACGCCGGCTTCCTCGTGGGTGGGGTGGCAGCGGCATTGATGCTGGTCACCAAGAAGGTCGGCTTCGATGGCCACCTGGCCTACGGGCCGCCGATGATGGTGGGTGCGATGGTCGGTTTGCTCCTGCCGCCTGACATCCTGAGCTCGATGTTCTGAGAGAATCGCCGCATGTTGCGTTGGCTCACCGCAGGTGAATCTCATGGCCCTGCTCTGACGGCGATCATCGAGGGACTGCCCGCTGGGGTCAGCGTCTCCCGCGCAGCGGTCGGCGGGGCGCTGGCCCGGCGACGACTCGGCTACGGACGCGGGGCGCGGATGAGTTTTGAGGCCGACAAACTCGACTTCGCCGGCGGGATGCGGCACGGTCTGACGTTGGGGTCGCCGGTGGCGCTGCATATCGCGAACTCCGAATGGGCTAAGTGGGCTGAGGTCATGAGCCCCGAACCCGTCGAGGACGCGTCGCTGGCGCGCGCCAACGACGTCGGTGCCCCCCAGGAGTTGGCGCGCAACAAACCGTTGTCTCGTCCCCGACCAGGCCACGCAGACCTCGCGGGTATGCAGAAGTACGGGTTCACCGAGGCCCGACCGATTCTGGAGCGCGCTTCGGCTCGAGAGACGGCCGCTCGGGTGGCTCTCGGCGCGGTGGCCGCAGCGTTCTTGGAGCAAGCCTGTGGGATTACCCTGGTCTCGCACACGGTCTCGATCGGCAGCGCTGGGTGGTCAGGCCCCGACGCAGACGCGCCCACGCTCGATGAGTTGCCGAGGGCAACCGACGTTGATCGCCTCGACGCCGACCCCGTGCGCACCTTGGACTCCACGTTGTCGGCCGCCATGGTCGCCGAAGTTGATGCCGCCCGCAAAGACGGCGACACCCTCGGCGGGGTCGTGGAGGTCGTGGCGTGGGGATTGCCGCCCGGCTTGGGATCACACGTCCACTGGGACCGCCGTTTAGACAGCCGGCTCGCCGGTGCGCTGATGGGCATCCAGGCCATTAAGGGCGTAGAGGTCGGCGAAGGTTTTCGCACTGCGGCGCGCCGGGGGAGCGCAGCCCATGACGAGATCGAGCGCGACGAACACGGGCACGTGCGCCGAGTCTCACTCCGCTCTGGTGGGGTCGAGGGCGGCATGAGCACCGGGTCGGTGCTGCGGGTGCGAGCGGCGATGAAGCCCATCTCGACCGTGCCACGGGCCCTTCGCACCATCGACGTGGTCACCGGAGAGGCGGCTACCGCGATCCACCAGCGCTCCGACGTCTGTGCCGTGCCCGCCGCTGGCGTGGTGGCCGAAGCCATGGTGGCCCTGGTGTTGGCCGAAGCGGTGCTGGAAAAGTTCGGCGGCGACAGCGTGGCTGAGGTGGCCCGCAACCTGCGCAGTTATCTCGCCGCGATCCCCGAGACGATGGAGACAGCAGTCGATGAGTGAGACACCGCATACCCGACCCACCGTGGTCCTGGTTGGCCCGCCTGGGGCTGGCAAGACCACGATCGGCACCGAGTTGGCCCGGCGTGCGGGGACGCGCTTGGTGGACACCGACGCAGCGATCGCGGCCGAGCAGGGGCGCACCATCAGCGACATCTTTGTCGACGACGGGGAAGCGGCCTTTAGGGTTTTCGAGCGAGATGCGGTGCTCGCAGCGTTGGCTCATCATGACGGCGTGCTGTCCCTGGGTGGGGGCGCGGTGATGACGGCCGACATCGAGGCGGCCTTGCTGGACGATCGGCATACCGGGACGGTGGTCTTCCTTGACGTGGGGATCGCCGACGCGGCTTCGCGGGTGGGCTTCGACGCCTCACGACCGATGCTGGTGATCAACCCGCGCGCCTCCTGGAACCGGTTGATGCGAGACCGCCGACCCACCTACGAACGGGTGGCCTCCATTCACATCAACACCGCCGGTCGCTCGGTCGCGGACATTGCCGACGAGATCGAACGTGAACTCGGTGCCCAGGGCGTGGCTCAGGCCGGGGCCGGCAACACATGACCATGACCCACAGCCGCAGCGTCGTGGTGGGTGAGCCCGGAGCATCTGATGCCTACGAAGTCCATGTGGGGGCTGATGCCCTCGAGTTGCTGACAGCGTGGCTGCGGACCAACCGACGGGTGCTGATCGTGGCCCAACCCGGTCGAGACGCCGTGGTCTCGCAGGTGGGTGCCTTGATTGAGCGCGCCGGTGCCCACGCACACGTCGCCTGGGTTCCCGACGCCGAGGCCAGCAAGGACGTCGCGGTGCTGGCCGGGCTGTGGCGGCAGATGGGCCAAGCGGACTTCACCCGCGACGACCTTGTGGTGGGGGTCGGCGGCGGTGCGACCACGGACCTCGCGGGTTTCGCCGCCGCAACGTGGCTGCGGGGGATCGACGTGGTCCACCTGCCGACTTCGTTACTCGGAGTCGTTGACGCCTCCGTCGGGGGTAAAACCGGCATCAACACCGGTGAGGGCAAAAACCTCGTCGGGGCCTTCTACGAACCCACAGCAGTGCTGTGCGACCCCGCATGGCTGGCGAGTATGAGCCGAAGCGACTACGTCTCCGGATTGGCGGAGGTCATTAAGTGCGGCTTCATCGCCGACCCGGTCATTCTGGACCTCATCGAGGCCGACCCGGCCGCGGCCACGAAAGCCGAGTCAGCAATCACGGTCGAGCTCATCCTTCGGGCCGTGCAGGTCAAAGCCACGGTGGTCACCGCCGACCTCAAAGAGTCGTCACTTCGCGAGATCCTCAACTTCGGGCACACCCTGGCTCACGCCATCGAGCTCATTGAGGACTACACCTGGCGCCACGGTGACGCGGTGGCTGTGGGCATGGTCTTCGCCGCCGAGCTCGGCGTGTTGGCTGGGCACACCCCGCCTGAGCTGGTCACCCGTCTGCGAGCCGCGCTCGCCGCGGTCGGCCTGCCTACGGCATACCCCGCGGGGCGCTGGGAAGAACTGCGGGCGGCGATGGCTCGCGACAAAAAGTCCCGGGGGTTTACCCTTCGCTTCGTGGTGCTCGACGATGTAGGCATGCCTACACGCCTCGAAGGTCCGAGCGAGGATGATCTGCGCGCCGCCTACGCCCGCATCAATAGCGAATTTTCCCTCACCAGCTAGGAGAAGCAATGCCCACGACGGTGCTCGTGTTGTCCGGACCCAACCTCGCTGCCCTGGGGAGCCGGCAACCAGAGATCTACGGCTCGGCGACCCTGCTCGATCTGCACGACGCGATCACGGCCGCTGGCGAGGCGCTGGGCCTGGCGTGCGACTGCCGGCAGAGCGATGACGAGAGCGACATTGTGGGGTGGCTGCACGAAGCGGCCGCGAACGGATGGGACGTGGTGCTCAACCCAGCCGCGTTCACGCACTACTCGTATGCCGTCGGGGACGCGTGCGCACATCTGACCGGCTGCGGAGCCCGGCTCGTCGAGGTGCACTTATCCAACCCGGCAGCCCGTGAGGAGTTCCGGTCGATCTCGGTCGTCGCGGCTCACGCCTCCGGGACCATCGCCGGGTTCGGAGCGCAGTCTTACACGTTGGCGCTGCAAGCGCTCGCTTCGCCGGTGGTGTAGGACCGCTCGGGCGTTAGACTGCCCACGAATATCAAGTACTCCTTCACTAAGCACCCCCTTCGCCCCAACCGCGCAGGTCTGCGCAGCCGTGGGCGACACATCAACGAAAGAGCATTCACGTGGCATCGACGAGCGATCTGAAGAACGGCGTAGTCCTGGACATGGACAACGGACTGTGGCAGGTGTTGGACTTCCAGCACGTCAAGCCAGGTAAGGGGCCCGCTTTTGTGCGGACTAAGCTGAAGAACGTGGTCTCCGGCAAGATCATCGACAAAACGTTTAACGCTGGCACGAAACTCGAAACCGCAACGGTGGACCGCAGCGACATGCAGTACCTGTACAACGACGGCACCGACTTCATCTTCATGGACGTCAAGACCTACGACCAGATCCCGGTCTCACCAGCCGTGATGGGTGACGCTAGCGACTACCTGTTGGAGAACTCCCAAGCCATGATCGCCCAGCACGAGGGCCAGGTGCTCTACGTCGAGTTGCCCCCATCAGTGGTCCTTGAGGTCTCGCATACCGACCCCGGCCTGCAGGGGGATCGTTCTACCGGTGGCACTAAGCCCGCCACGCTGGAGACCGGCGCCGAGATTGCCGTCCCGCTCTTCCTGGAGACCGGCACCAAGGTCAAGGTCGACACCCGCGACGGTTCCTACCTCGGTCGGGTGAACTGAGCACCAGTGGCCGCTCGTACCAAGGCGCGTAAGCGCGCCCTCGAGATCCTCTTCGAAAGCGAGCAGCGCGGTCTCAACGTCGCCGACTTGCTCGAGCAACGCTTGGAATCACCGACCACTCAACACCCCCTTCCGGACTACACCACGACGCTGGTGCGCGGAGTCCTCGAGCGTTGGGGCACGATCGATGAGGCCTTGAATACCTACAGCCAAGGCTGGACCGTGGACCGTATGCCGGCGGTCGATCGGGCCCTTCTTCGCCTCGGGACCTGGGAAATCGTGTGGAACGACGACGTCCCTGACGCGGTCGCGATCGCCGAGTCCGTCGCTCTAGCCCAAGGGATGTCGACGGATGAATCACCGGTGTTCATCAACGGCATGTTGGCCCGGATTTCGAAGGTAAAAGTCACCCTATTCTGAGCCTCCGAATGGTAGATTCGTAGTCGACCTAGTGCGTATAGCGAAACGAGTCTCATCATGCGCAACAAAGACCGGCTGTTGTACATCGCTCGCATGCTGGAGTCGGCGCGCTTCGAGGTGCTGCCGACGGCCACCATCGAGGACAAAGTTCTCGAAGGGCTGCCAGTCGGCCGGACGGTCACCGTCACGGCCTCACCAAGTCAGGGCCTCGAGTCCACGCTGTCTATGGCCGAGAAGCTCTCCGCTCATGGATACGACACGGTGCCGCACATCGCAGCCCGGATGGTCTCTGGCCGCTCCGAGCTGGCCGAGATTAAGGCTCGCCTGCACGATGCCGGGATCACGACCATCTTCGTGCCCGGTGGTGACCAAGAGCCGCCCGCCGGCGACTACGGCAACGCGTTGGACTTGCTTCAGGACCTCAGCCAACTGGGTAATCCCGCTCTTGAGGTGGGCATCACCGGCTACCCGGAAACTCACCCCAGCATCAGCGACGACCTCACGGTCCAATCGATGTGGGACAAGCGCAAGCACGCGTCGCACGTGGTGAGCAACCTGACGTTCGACCCGTCGCTGCTGGGCAAGTGGGTGTCTCGCATGCGTGACCGCGGTCTGGACTTGCCGGTGATGTTAGGCGTCCCGGGGCCGATTGACCGGGCCAAGTTGCTGACCATGGCCACCAAGATCGGTGTCGGCGACTCGACCCGATTCCTAGCCAAGAACAAGGGCATCATGGCCCGCCTCGCGGCTCCCGGTGGCTTCACCGGCGAGAAGTTCTTGGAGTCCTCAGCCGAGCACATGGCCACACCTTCTGCGCACGTGACGGGGTTACACCTCTACACCTTCAATCAGGTGGCGGCCACCGAGAAGTGGCGCAAGGACTACCTAGACCGGATTAACGCGCAGTTGTAGTCAGCATGGCCTCGAGGGCAACCTCGAGGCCATGGTCGGTCGACTTGACGGTGGTCAGCGGCACCCGTAGAAAGTCGGCGGCCTCTTGGGCCAGGTGCTGCAATTCGGGGTCGGCCGCGTCCTGAGCGAGCCACACCACACGGGTGTAGTGCGCGAAGTAGTCCTGATGCAGCTCGGGGTATCGATCAAGGCCCAACTCCACGATGACGGAACGCGTAAAGGACCGGACGAGGTAGTCCGTTAGCACGTACGTGCCGGGTTCCTCGTTGAACATCTTGGTGATCCGGCTGGCCCCGCCGAAGACGTCGTAGCAGTGCAGGCCGGGCAGACGCAGTAGCCCGAGCTCTTCGCACACCTCATCGAGCGCCCCGTAGGTGCCGCAGTCGGCATACCCGATGAGCACACGTGGATAACGGGGGAGCAGGGTCGCGGCGGTGCTGCGCACCCTGTCCGCGATCTGCTCGGGGTGGTTGTGAAGGAGCGGCGGCAGCGGCGACACGTGCAGGTCCCAACCGCGGCGCTGCGATATCTCAGCGCAGTGCTTAGCGATCGCACCGCACGCGATCACTGCTACGTCGCTCACAGGTCACCCTTCACAGTTCACACATTTTAAGTCATCAGTCACTCATCACACCGGGAACGCGAGGAGCTCGATGAAGCGGTCGTTGAAGTCCGGGCGATCCGAGAGTTCGACGTAGGTCACCTGATCCAGCAACGCCAAGGCACCCGCTCGTTCGCGCATGCTCAGCAGCGTCATTTTGGCGCCTTCGCCGGCCACGTTGCCCGCCGAGACGATGCGCATGACCGGAACCTTAGGCACCAGACCGATGCGGATGGCCGCAGCCGGCGACAAGTAACTGCCGAACGAACCGGCCAACAGGACCTGCTGCACGTCGGCTGCTTCGACGCCCAAATTCTCCATCAGCAACGTCCACCCGGTCGCAATGGCCCCCTTGGCGAACTGCAACTCGCGAATGTCGCGCTGAGACAAGTAGACACTCTCGGACACGTCGTCGCCGCTCGCTTGGTGCTGCAACACAAAGACGCGTTCTTTGCCGACGAACGAAAGCCGATCGGCGACGTATGGGGCCTTCTCGGCGGCGAGCTCATCGGTGACGAGACGTCCGCTGCCGTCAATCAGCCCGATCCGCACCAGCTCGGAGACGGCATCAACGAGACCAGAGCCGCACAAGCCCTGGGCCGCGACGTCCCCGATCACCTGCAGTGCGACGCCACCTTCGAGGTCCGGACCGACCTTGACCACTTCGATGGCACCGTCAGCGGCGCGCATCCCGCACCGGATAGCGCCGCCCTCGAAGGCTGGGCCTGCCGGGGCTGCGGTGGAGACGATGCGATACCCATCGCTAAAGACGATCTCGCAGTTGGTGCCCACGTCAATGAACAGTCGACTCCGCTTGTCTCGGTCCATGCCGGTCGCCAACATGCCGGCCACAATGTCGCCGCCGACGTAGGCGCCGAGAGCCGGGAAGACCGTGGCCCGGGCGGACGGGTGAAGGGTCAGCCCCAACTCCGAGGCCAAGAACGGCGGGAAGGTCGTAGCGGTCATGATGAACGGGGCCACGCCCAGCGGCTCGGGGTCGATGCCCAAGGCCAAGGCCGTCATCGTGGCGTTGCCCGCCAGCGCGACCTCATAGACCTCATGCGGCTCGACGCCCGCGTCGGCCAGCACTTCCGAGACCAACTCGGCGAGGGTCTCTTGAGCGAGGCGGCGCAACCGATCGGCAGCTTCGGGGTCCATCATCGTGGCGCTGATGCGCGCGATCACGTCCGCGCCGAAGGGCTGCTGCTTGTTCAGCATCGAAGCCACGGCCGCCGGGGTACCCGTGGACGTGTCGAGCAGCGTCGCAACCACCGTAGTGGTGCCGAGGTCGAAGGCGATCGCGAAGGTGCGCTTGGAGGTGTCGCCAGGCTCGATGTCGATCAGTGCTTCGTCCACAATCACCGCAGTGACCTTGTAGTCGGCCTCACGCAACACCTTGGGCAGACGGCGCAGCACCGTCATATCGGGAACGAGATGCAGATCCGGGCAAGCATCAGCGATGCGTTGGACGTCGGTGCGTTGGTCTTGCAGGGTCGGCTCGTCGAGCTCGACGTACCGTTTCTGCAGGGCCGGGCGCAAGATGACCTGGCGACCCACGCCCACCGTCGCGGCCTTGGGCCGCGTGGTCATCGGCGGAACGTCTACCTCGACGTTGCGGGTGGCTTGGGCCAGGCAAGCGAGGCGCCAGCCTTCGGACAACTGTTCTTGGCTGAAGGAGCGCACATCGAGGCGGTGGATCGCGGCCGCCGAGTCCAGCACCCTGACCTTGCACTTCTTACAGGTGCCGTGACCCCCACACGTGGAGTCAATGGCAATGCCGTTCCAACTCGCGGCGTCAAAGACGGTCACCCCGCTCGGGACGCGCACAGTGCGTCCCGAGGGGGTAAACGACAATTCCACGCGGCTGGCGCTGTCGTGGGGTGCCCTGATGCCGTCATCGATGGGATCGATGAGGCCTTCTCTGCCAAGGGTCGACAGATCGACATCGGGGAAATCTTTGATCGGTTCGCGGTCTAACATGCGGCACAACTCACTTGTGGTCGATCGACGGTGGAACGGGTCGGCTGGGGATCACGCCGAGGCGGCTCGAGCTGCTTCCGCCGCCGCTTGCTCGGCGGCTTCGGCGGCCAGACGCTTACGGTGGGCGCCGATCCACGCGCCACCCCACTCGTCGTTGCCCAGTAGCAGGTCGGCTGCCTTGACGCTGGTGACGATCTGCGGAGTGCGAGCGTCCATGATGGCGCTGGTCATGCCGTCGGTCATGGCCATCGGCAGGAACGCCGCCCCGAGAGCGTGCCGGTTCGGCATACCGAAGGACACGTTGGACGCGCCACACGTCATGTTCAAGCCGTACTTCTCACGGATGCGGCGCATCGTGTCCATCGTGACGTTGACCATCTGCTGGTCGGCGCCAATGGGCATCGCCAGCGGGTCGATCACGATGTCTTCGATCGCGATGCCGTACTCCTTGGTGGCCACCTCGACGATGTGCTCAACGAGTTCCAGGCGACGGTCGGCATCCATCGGGATCTCTTCGGCGTCGTTCGGCAAGGCGATGATCGCTGCGTTGTGCTTTTTGACCAGCGGCAGGATGAGCTCCATCCGGTCGTCTTCGGCGGTCATCGAGTTGACCAATGCGCGACCCTCGTAGGCCTCGAGCCCAGCCTGCAGCGCCTCGACGACGGAGGAATCGATGCAGATCGGCAGGTCGGTGACCTTCTGGACCAGGCGGACCGCCTTGTCGAGCAACTCTGCCTCGTCGGTCAGCGGCACCCCCATGTTGATGTCGAGCACATCTGCGCCGCCCGCGACCTGAGCGAGGGCATCGCGTTCGATGGCCGACAGGTCACCGTCACGAAGTTGCTGTTGAAAGACCTTGCGGCCGGTGGGGTTGATCCGTTCACCAATGAGAGTGAACGGCCGCCGGTGGCCCATAACGACCTCTTTGGTGGCGGAGCGAAGAATGGTTTCGCGTAGTTCGGCGCTCATACGTTCACCAATGCTCGACGGGCTTTCATCAGGGCCTTGGCGCGCTTGACGGTGGCGGAGGCATCGGCCGCGTAGCCGTCCGCTCCGACCGCATCGGCATACTCCTGAGTGACTGGGGCGCCGCCGACCATGACGATGACCTGGTCCCGGATGCCGGCCTTGGTCAGGGCGTTCAGGTTGGCCTTGAACATCGGCATCGTGGTGGTCAGGAAGGCTGACATACCCACGATGTCGGGTCGGTGCTCAATGATTTTCTCGACGAATTTCTCCGGCGCGACCTGCACACCGAGGTCGATCACCTCGAATCCGGCACCCTCCAACATGATGTTGACGAGGTTCTTGCCGATGTCGTGGACGTCGCCCTTGACGGTGCCCATCAAGAACTTGCCGACCTGCTCCACGCCGGTTTCGGCGAGCAGCGGGCGCAGGCGCGCCATGGCGCCAGCCATGGCGCGACCGGCGATGAGCATCTCGGGCACGAAGAAGTCGCCGCGCTCGAATCGGGCTCCGACCTCTTCCAGCGAGGGGATCAGGGCTTCGAAGAGCATGGTCTGCGGCTCCATGCCGATGTCCAGCCCCGTGTTGGTCAAACTCAGTACTTCGGGGGCGTTTCCGACGAGGGTTTCGTCGTAGAGCCGCTTAAGGATTTCCTCGGGTGTCATGCGGCGCCTTTCTTCTGGGGTGTGGACGGTGTGCGTAGCAGATCTTGAAGTTTCTGGGCGTGGTCGGCCAGCATCAGGCCGGTTTCGTGCATGCGTGGCTTGAGTCGTGCGGTGGGCCCGGAGATGCCGAGGGCGGCGATGACCGTTCCGTCGGAACCCAGAATGGGCGCGGCAAGACCGCACAGACCGACCTCAAGTTCGTCCACCACGCTGGCGTAGCGGCGCTCGGGTATGGCGTCGAGTTCGGCGAGCAATTGAGAGCGGGTCAGGGTGGCGGGAGTGAGGCGCTTTAACGGACCGCTGGGGAGCTTGATCGCGCCAAGGGCGCACAGCAGCTTGCCCAGCGAGCTGGTATGCAGCGGCACCTCGACCTCGTTCCAGTCGCGCGCGCGCAGGAGGTAGGTGGATTCCACCTGGGCGATGTGAAAGACGCGGTCAGCGCGGGCGATGCCCAAGTGGACGGTTTCCCCGCATCGCTGCGACACCTCTTGCATCACCGGGTCCGCCAACCGAGCCACCTGCGGCCACGGGTCGTGCAGGGCTGCATACAGGGCAAACAACTGACCACCGACGTAGAGCCCGTCGGTGCGGCGTTCCAAGAGTTGGGTGCGTTCCAGAGCAGCCAGCATCCGCGACGTGGTGGAGCGCGCTAGTCCGGTCGCTTCGCTGAGCTCGCTCCACGACATCGGCGATTCGGAGTGGATCACCAGGTCGATGAGCGCGGCGGCGCGATCAAGGGACTGGGTGCCCCCAGATCGGCTAGTCGAAGCCGAGGAGGGTGATTCCTGCTGTCTCATATGGTAGAACTCGGTTCCATGTGGTGAGGCTAGATCTGATTTCACCCATGGTCAAATACCTACCTCTCCCACCCGTATCGTCACTGCTCCGTGGAGGTCCCATGTTCCGCAACACCATGCCCCGCTATGAAGTTCTCAGCCAGGATGCGATGGCCCAACTCGACGCGGGTTGGCGCAAGCTCATCACCGAAGTCGGGGTGGAGTTCGATAGCGACAAGGCCCTAGAGATGTTCCGCAAGGCGGGGCAGAAGGTCGAGGGTCAAACCGTCTTCCTCGATCCTGAATTCGTGTTGGAGCAAGCCGCAAAGGCTCCGCGCGAATTCGACATCCACGCACGCAATCCCGACAACAGCGTGCACGTCGGCGGGGACTCGATGGTGTTCAGTTCGGTGTACGGCCCGCCTTTCGTGCGCGAAGGCGCGGTGCGCCGTGACGCGACCCTGGACGACTTCGAGCGCTTCGCGAAGCTTGCTCAGTCGTTCAGCGTCATGGACTCCGCTGGCGGCGTGGTGTGTGAGCCCAACGACACGCCCCTGGACTCACGCCACCTCGATATGACGTACACGCTGCAGACGCTGACCGACAAGATCTACATGGGCAACGTCGTGTCCGGCGTCAATGCTGAGGACACCATCGCTATGGGCTCGATCCTCTTCGGTGGTCGTGACGTCATCGAGAAGAATCCCGTGTCAATCTCACTGATCAACTGCAACAGTCCGCTGCGCTGGGACGACCGCATGTTGGAGTCGCTCTTCGCCTACGCCACCGCAGGGCAGCCGATCATTTTGACGCCGTTCATCCTGATGGGGGCCATGTCGCCGGTGACCATCCCCGCCGCCTTGGTGCAGCAGATCACCGAGGCGCTGTCCGGGATCTGCTTGGCACAGATGGTCCGCCCCGGCACCCCGGTGGTCTTCGGCTCGTTCCTGTCCAATATCGACATGCAGTCGGGTTCGCCGTCCTTTGGCACGCCAGAATCGGGTATGGGCCTGTTCTGTACCGGGCAGATCGCTCGCCACTTCGGCCTACCCTTCCGCTCCGGCGGCGGGCTGACCTCCTCACAGGTGCCGGACGCGCAGGCCGGCTACGAGGCGCTGATGACGATGCTGCCGACCTTCCTGGCGGGCGCCAACTTCGTGATGCACTCTGCGGGCTGGTTAGAAGGCGGGCTGGTCGCGTGCTTCGAGAAGTACGTGATGGATGTGGAGCTCATCCAGATGTTGCAGGCTCAGTTCAAGCCGCTGGAAATCAACGACGACACCCTCGGGTTCTCGGCGCACAAGGAAGTCGGCCACGGCGGCCACTTTTTGGGGGCCGAGCACACGATGGAGCGCTTCCGCACCTGCTTCTACCGACCGATGCTCTCGTCTTCGCAGAACTTCGAACGCTGGAGCCGCGGTGGTGGCGTGGATGCCGCAGGTCGGATGACGAACATCTTCACCAAGCGGGTCGAGGAGTATCAGCAGCCGGAGTTGGACTCGGCCATCGATGCGGAACTGCGCGAGTATGTCGCGCGTCGCCGCCACGAGTTGGGGGACTGACCGCCAAGCATGGTGGTGCTTCGGCGACTAACGGAAGACGACCGTGCGGTCACCGCTCATCAGCACGCGGCTCTCGCTATGCCAGCGAAGGGCCCGCGAGAGCACCTGTGACTCGACGTCGCGCCCCGCTGCGGCCAACTCGCGGGCATCCGAGCGGTGATCGACGCGCATGACGTCCTGCTCGATGATCGGTCCTTCGTCGAGGTCTCCGGTGACGTAGTGAGCCGTTGCTCCGACCAACTTCACGCCACGTTCGAAGGCCTGCGTGTAGGGCTTGGCGCCCTTGAAGCTCGGCAGAAAGGAGTGGTGAATATTGATTGCCCGCCCCGAAAGCGTGCGCGACGTCTCGTCGGAAAAGATCTGCATGTAGCGCGCAAGCACCACGATGTCGACCTCAAGGTCGTCGATCATGGCGAGCATCTGCGCTTCCGCATCGGCCTTGTTCTCTGGGGTGACCGGGATGTAGTGGAAGGCCAAGCCGTAGGACTCGGTGAGCGCCCGAAGGTCTTCGTGGTTAGAGATGACCCCGGCGATGTCGATCTGTAACGCGCCGCGGCTCCATCGGAACAGCATGTCGTTGAGGCAATGTCCGAATTTCGAGACCAGGATCAAGGTGCGGTAGGGGTTCCTGGCGTTCCATAGGTCCCAGGTCATGCCGAAGTTCCCAGCGGTCTCGTCGAAGTCCTCGCGCAGTTTCTCAATGGTGGTTTCCGAGGCCGAGATCGTGAACGCCATGCGCATAAAGAATTGCCCGGCCGCAGCGTCTTCGAACTGCTGGCTCTCCACGATGTTGCCTCCCCGCTGAGCCAAAATGCCGGTGACGGCATGCACGATGCCCGGCCGATCGGGGCAACTGATGGTGAGGACGTACTGTGCGCCGGCGGCTTCGCTGGACATTAAGACTCCAATGCTGCAGATATCGGGGTAGAGGGCGAGAGACGACCGTGCGTTGTTGCGCGAGTCGAGACATATTGTGCGATACGCAACACCTCGTGCGCTAGCGTGTCACAATGAACGATTCGGCTAGCCCATCGCTCGTGCAGTCTGTCGACCGTGCGTTGAACGTCTTGACGGTCCTGGCGCGGTCGGGGGAGACAGGGGTAAGTGAGATCGCTCGAGCGTTGGGCGTGCACAAAAGTACCGTCTTCCGTCTGGTCGCCACCCTCGAGGCGCACGACTTGGTGGAGCAACACTCCGAGCGCGGGAAGTACCGCCTCGGAGTCGGCATCCTGCGACTCGCAGGCGCCACGAGCGCGCGTCTGGACGTGGTCCAAGAAGCGCGGCCGATCGAGCGCCAGTTGGCGGCAACCACAGGGGAAACGGTCAACCTTGCGATCATTTCCGAAACCTCAGCGTTGTATATCGACCAGATCGCCGGTCCCTCGGCGCTGCAATCGCACAACTGGGTGGGTCAGCATGTTCCGTTGCACGCCACCTCCAACGGGAAAGTCCTGCTCAGCGAACTGGCCTCCGACGCGGTGGCCGAGCATCTGCCTCGGCTCAAGGTCTTCACGGACCGCACCGTTACCTCTCGTGCAGACCTACGCCAGCAGTTAAACGAGGTGCAACAACGGGGGTATGCCGTCGTTGTCGACGAGCTCGAAGTAGGGCTTACTGCGGTAGCGGCCCCGGTGCGAGATGCCCACGGCGACATCATCGCCTCACTGAGCGTCTCCGGTCCTACTTTCCGCATAGACGACGAGCGCACCCTTGCCCTGATACCCGCCGTCATGACGGCAGCGGCGACGATCGGCGATCGACTCGGGGCAGCCTCGCCGCCGGTGCGCGTTCAGACGTAGCGGATATGCCGGGGGCAACCCTCTCCAAATCCGCGACCGCAGTGAGCGCACCTTGACACGGTTCCACGAGGGGGGAGACAATCAAGCGTGCCGTATCGCGCACAACGTCGCACAATGCGCAACAGTGATGGGTTTTCTCGCCTAGACTCGACCTCCAGAAGGGTTCCACACATGGCCTCGGTTCCAACCTCTGCCAACGTCGTTGTTATTGGTGCTGGCATTGTCGGCAACAGTCTCGTCCATCACCTGGCTCGTCTCGGGTGGACCGACATCGTTCAGATTGATAAGGGCGCGCTGCCGAACCCTGGCGGATCAACCGGTCACGCCTCGAACTTCATCTTCCCCGTCGACCACTCGCGCGAGATTGCCCACCTCACCCTGGACAGCATGAAGCAGTATGACGACATGGGCGTCATGGTGACTCCAGGCGGTTTCGAGGTGGCTCGCACCGAAGAACGGATGGAAGAACTACGCCGCCGGATGTCGTCAGCGAAGGCGTGGGGCATAGAGGCTGAGATGGTCACCCCGGAGCAGGTCGTTGAAAAGGTTCCCTACCTCGACCCCTCGCAGATCATCGGTGGCTTCTGGACCCCCAGCGTCAGCGTGGTCGACTCTTTGCGGGCCGGCACGATCATGCGCGAGAACGCGCTGGCGACCGGCGAGTTGACGGTGGTCCCGACCGTCGAGGTCGTCGGCATGGACGTCGAAGAGGGACGTATCAAGTGCGTGCGTACCAACGGCGGTGACATCGAGGCCAACGTCGTGGTGATCGCCTGTGGCGTGTGGAGCCCGAAGATTGCGGCCATGGCGGGCGCCAAGATCCCGCTGACCCCGGCTGTTCACCAGATGATCAGCGTTGGGCCCATCCCGCTCTTGGCGGCGACGGACGGTGAGATCTCGTACCCGATCGTCCGCGACATGGACACGTTCTGCTACGAGCGCCAGCACGGCGCTGACATGGAGGTGGGCTCCTACGGGCACCGTGCCATCCTGCACGACCCCGAGGACATTCCCTCGATCGAAGCGTCCAAACTCTCGCCCACCGAGATGCCCTTTACCTCCGACGACTTCGACCCGCAGTTGGAACAGGCCTTCGAGCTCATGCCCGAACTGCTCGGTGCCGAGGGCGCAGAGATCCGCTACGCCATCAACGGTTTGCTCTCGCTGACTCCGGACGGTCAACCGGTGCTGGGCGAGACCCCAGAAGTTAAGGGGTTGTGGTCGGCTGCGGCGGTCTGGATCAAGGAGGGCCCCGGAGTGGGCCGTGCGGTCGCCGAGTGGATGACGCAGGGCCACAGCGAGATCGACGTCTCGCACTCCGACATCGCCCGCTTCCACCCCCATCAGCGCACCCGCGCCCACGTGAAGGCCCGGACGGACGAGTCGTTCATCAAGACCTACGGGATCGTGCACCCCGCCGAGCAGTACGAGTCGGACCGCGGCAAGCGCCTGTCACCGATGAACGAACACCAGCGCGAGTTGGGGGCCGTCTTCATTGAGGGCGCAGGCTGGGAGCGTCCCAACTGGTACGCGTCCAACGCCGGCCTACTCGACGAGTTCGGCGACGCCGTCATGGCCCGCGAGAACGAGTGGGACGCCCGCTGGTGGTCACCGATCATCAACGCTGAGCACCTCACGATGCGCGAACGTGCCGGCGTCTTCGACCTGTCGGCTTTCACCATCTTCGACGTTGTCGGACCGAGAGCGCTCGACGCCGTCCAAGGGATCATCGTCGGTCAGGCCAACGTCGCCAACGGACGCGTCATCTACTCCCCGGTGCTCGACGCCAAGGGTGGATTCGTCTCCGACCTCACCGTCATGAAGCTGGCGCACGATCACTTCCGCGTCGTCACCGGTGGCGCGCACGGGATGGTGGACCGCAAGTGGTTTGCCGACCGCATGCCCGCCGACGGCAGCGCCTCCGTGGTCGACCTCACCTCGGCCATCACCACGTTGGGCATCTGGGGCCCGAAGGCTCGCGAGACCCTCAGCACGATCACCCGCGATGACCTCAGCCACGAGGGCTTTAAATTCTCCACCTGCCGTGAGATCGAGATCGACTCGATCACCGTTTTGGCTTCCCGGATCTCGTACGTCGGCGAGCTGGGTTGGGAGCTGTACGTCCCCATTGAGCAGGGCGCGCGCCTGTGGGCCATGCTTCTCGAGCCTGGAGCCCCCCACGGCGCGGTCCCGGTGGGTATCGGTGTGTACGGCACGACGGGGCGTATCGAAAAGGGCTACCGGGCCTTCGGTGCCGAGTTGGACGCTGAGCGCAGCATCGTTGAAGCGGGCATGCAGCGTCCCAAGGTCAAAGAAGCATCCTTCGTTGGTCGTGAAGCCTACATCGCGCAGCGGGAAGCTGAGTTGGTTTCGGTGCTGTGCACCTTGACGGTGGAGGACCACACGTCGGCGTCGGGGGTCAAGCGCTACATGCTGGGCGGCGAGCCGATCCTGTCTAAGGATGGCCAACTCCTGACCGATGGTCATGGCCACCACCCGTACGTCACCAGCGCCGGGTCCGCGCCGTCGCTCGGCAAGCACGTGTTGATGGCCTACTTGCCGACCGAGCAGGCCGTCGTCGGCACCGAGCTCACCGTGTCCTACATGGAAGAGTTGTACCCAGTGGTCGTCGCCTCCATCGACGCCACATCGCTCTTCGACCCCAGCAACGACCGGATCAGGAGCTAGATCATGGGCAATATTTTGGTATGCATCAAGCGCGTTCCGGACACCGGCAGCGAAGTGTCCCTAACCGAAGACGAGATGAACGTCGACGATCGCCAACTCGGTGCGACTGTCAGCGGCCACGAAGAGTGCGCCATCGAGCTCGCCGTTCAGCAAGCCGGCGAGACCGACGGCGACGTCACGGTGCTGACCCTCGGTGCGGAGGACTCCATCGAGCAACTGCGTGACGCAGTGGCCCGAGGGTGCACCAACGCCGTGCTGGTCGAGGCCGTACCGTCGGCTTTCGGGCCCGCCGACATCGCCGAAGCCATCGCAAAAGTCGTCCGAGCTCACGAAGCCGCCGGGACGACATACGACCTGATTCTGCTCGGCAACGATGCCGCCGACACCGGCGACTTCCAGGTGGGTATTCGTCTGGGCTACGCCCTAGACCGCCCGGTCGTCACCGGTATGTCGACGGTGGAACTCAGCGACGGCCACGTGGTGGCCAAGGGTGATGCGCCCACCGGTGGCACCCAGGTCTTCGAGGTCGCGTTGCCGGCCATCGTCACGGTCATGGAGGGCGGCGTCGAGCCGCGCTACCCCTCGATCCCGGGCCGCATGAAAGCCAAACGCGCCAAGATCGAAACCATCGAGCCACAGGTGCACCCTTCGGGGTCGGCTCGCGTTCGCTTGACACTGCCACCCACACCACCGAGCCAGGTCACCATTCTTGGCGAGGGCCCCGACGCGGCGGTCGCCGTGGCGGACTTGCTACAGGAACTAGGGGTTCTGCGATGAGTTGCTTGGTTGTCATTGAGTCCGACGTTACCGGGATCAGCGAGGTCAGCACCGAGACGATCACCTTTGCGCGATCACTCGGCACCGACATCGACGCCCTCGTGGTCGGCGACGCCAACGCGCTGCTCGGCCAACTCGGTGAGTATGGCGTGGCACGCGTGTTCGCCGTGTCCGGGGGGGGATTCGACGTTTACGCTCCCGGAGCGTGGGCCGCGGCTGCGGTTGCGGCCATCGAAGCGTCTGGTGCCACGACGATTCTGGCTGGTGGCTCCCCGCGCGGCAACGAGATCTTGGCTCACGTGGCCGCCCGCCGCAACGTCCTGATGGCCGCCAACGTGGTGCACGTAGAGCAGCAGGCACCGGTACAGGTTTCGCGTCAGGTCTTTGGTGGTTCCGCGCTCGAGGTGATGAGCCTGTCCGAACCCTTGGCCGTTTTCAGCGTCGCCGGTCACGCCTGCGCGCCAGAACCCGCCGAGGCTGCAACCTCGCCGGTCATCGATGCGCTCTCGGTCACCCCAACCGCCAGCGACCTGGCGGTCCGCGTCGCGCGCACCGAGGCTGGGGCACCGGATGAGTCCGGCAACCTGAAGTCGGCGAAGGTCGTCGTGGGCGCAGGTCGCGGTGCCGGCAGCGCAGATGCCTTCGGTGAGCTTGAGGCGCTCACTGAGTTGCTTGGCGGCTCCCTTGGGGTCTCTCGTGTGGTGACCAGCCTCGGTTGGCGTCCGCACCACGAGCAGGTTGGTCAGACCGGAAGCCGGATCAGCGCTGACCTGTACATCCCGTGCGGGATCAGTGGGGCCATTCAGCACTGGGCCGGTTGCTCCAGCGCCAAGACCATCTTGGCGATCAACTCCGATCCCGACGCACCCATGGTTACCAGGGCCCACTACGCGGTCATCGGTGACCTGCACGAGATCGTCCCGGCGATCAACGAGGAGATTCGCCGCCGCGCGTCGGTCTAACTACGAAGAAGGCGGTCCCGGGGGTGGAACGTTAGGTGGGGTCTGGTTGCGAGGTTGACGGCGCACGATCACCACAGCCGCAACGACCACGCTCAGAAACACCACGATCAGGACAAGAAACGCGAGGATCAACAAGCCGGTCAGGTTTGACGACATCGCTGATTCCTTTGCCTCTGAGTTCGTTGCGTGGTCGCGGTCGAGTCTAGAGGCGACCGCCGGCCTCGGATGCACATCAAGGTGCCCTGGAGCGGTCTCAGAGTCGGTCTTTCGCCTGTAAGGTATCGACATCATCCTTTAACCACCGTCCAGTGAGGCGGGGAAGGAGCGTGGCCCTCCTATGAGCCCATCAACTGGTAGAAGCGTGCTGACAGGCCCGGACGTTGCCCGGGCATTGCGCCGCATCGCACACGAAGTTCTCGAAGCCAACAAGGGGTCTGCCAATCTGGTGCTCTTAGGTGTGCCCAGTCGAGGCGTGCCGCTGGCTCACCGGTTAGCCGCAGCCATTCTCGAGGTCGAAGGCGACACGGTCCCGGTCGGTTCCCTCGACATCACCATGTATCGCGACGATCTGCGCCGCCAACCGGTGCGTGCCGTCGAGCCGACGGCGCTACCCGAAGGCGGTATCGACGGCAAGGTCGTGGTCCTTGTCGACGATGTGCTCTATTCAGGTCGGTCGGTGCGCGCCGCGCTGGACTCGATGGCCGACTACGGCAGACCCAAGATTGTGCGCCTCGCGGTGCTGGTTGACCGGGGGCACCGAGAGTTGCCGATCCGAGCGGACTACGTAGGCAAAAATCTCCCTACGGCGAAAACTGAACGGGTCTGGGTGCACCTCGAAGAAATCGACGGGCACGACGACGTCCGTATCGCACAGGAGGGGAGCGCGTGAAGCACCTGCTGTCGATGGCCGATCTGAGCCGCGATGACATCACCGCCATCCTCGACACCGCCACCACGATGCACGAGGTGCAACACCGTGAGGTGAAGAAGTTGCCGACACTGCGGGGCCGCACGATCATCAACTTCTTCTTTGAAGACTCCACCCGCACCCGCAGCTCTTTCGAACTCGCGGGGAAGTGGATGTCCGCCGACACCATCAACCTGACCGGCAAGGGCACGTCAGTGTCTAAGGGCGAGAGCCTGCGAGACACGGTCAAAACCATCGACTCCATGGGGGTCGACATGATGATCATTCGCCATATGACCTCTGGTGCCCCAGCGCAGATTGCGCAATGGACCAACTGCTCCATCGTTAACGCGGGCGATGGCACGCACGAGCACCCCAGCCAGGCCTTGCTCGACGCCTACACCATGCGCAACCGACTAGGCGACCTTGAGGGCAAACACATTGCTCTGGTCGGGGACCTCACCCACTCACGGGTGCTGCGTTCCAACCTGATCTGCCTACGCACCCTCGGTGCCGAGGTCACGCTCGTCGCCCCGCCCACCCTGATGCCTAGCGGCATCGGCCCGTGGTCCGACACGGACGGCTTCACCACGTCGTACGACCTGGATGACGTGTTGCCGACCGTGGACGCCGTGATGATGTTGCGCGTGCAGCGCGAGCGCATGAGCGGCGGGTTCTTCCCCACCGCGCGGGAGTATGCCGTGACCTACGGCCTGACCAAGGCCCGCCTGGCCGCGTTGCCCGAGCACGCGGTGATTTGCCACCCAGGCCCGATGAACCGTGGCCTAGAGATCAGCGGCGACGCGGCCGACGCCGCTCAGTCGTTGGTCCTCGAGCAGGTCTCGGCGGGAGTCGCCGTGCGCATGTCCATTCTGTACCACCTGCTTTCTGGAGAATCTGGAGAAGGGATGCCCGCATGAGTGCCACCACCCTGCTCATCACCGGTGCTGACATTGCTGGTTCTGACCAGGCCAGTTCGGGGCCCGCCGACCTCCTCATTGCCGACGGGATCATCGTCGCGACCGGGCCGGACGCTGCGGCCCAAGCCCCGACCGGGGTATCCACGCTGGACGCTGACGGACTCGTGGCGCTGCCGGGCCTGGTCGATCTGCATACCCACTTGCGCGAGCCTGGCCGAGAGGACAGCGAGACGATTGAGTCCGGTAGCCGGGCCGCGGCTCTGGGGGGATACACCGCCGTCTTCGCGATGGCCAACACCTCGCCGGTGACCGACACCGCTGAGGCTGCCGAGCGCGTCTTCGACCTCGGTCAGCGCGCCGGGTATGTCGACGTGTTCCCCGTCGGGGCCGTGACCAAACACCTTGCTGGCGAAGAGCTGGCCGAGTTGGGTCTCATGGCCCGCTCGCGCGCCACGGTCCGCGTGTTTTCGGATGACGGCCGGTGCGTGCACGATGCCCGCCTCATGCGCCGGGCGTTGGAGTACGTGAAATCCTTTGACGGCGTGGTGTCTCAGCACGCCCAGGACCCCCAGCTTGCCGATTCGAGTGCCTGTGCCCACGAGGGGGAGTTGTCTGGCCGCCTCGGGCTGCAAGGCTGGCCCGGAGTTGCCGAAGAGTCGATCGTGGCTCGTGACGTGATGCTGGCCCGTCACACCGGGTCGCGGGTGCACATTGCCCATGTCTCGACGGCAGGCAGCGTCGAGGTCATCCGGTGGGCCAAGGCGCAAGGCACCAACGTCACCGCAGAGGTCACGCCGCACCACCTGATGCTCACCACCGACCTCTTGGCTACCTACGACCCCGTCTACAAAGTCAATCCGCCGCTGCGGCCTGCCTCGGACGTGCAAGCTCTGCGCGAAGCGCTGGCTGACGGCACCATCGACATTGTCGCAACCGACCATGCACCGCATGTGCGAGCCGACAAGGAGCACGCGTTCGGTGATGCGGCCTTCGGGATGCTCGGCCTGGAACAAGCCCTCTCGGTCGTCAGCACCGCGATGGTTTCCACGGGTGCGATGGCCTGGGCCGACGTGGCGCGCGTCATGTCCACGGCCCCGGCACGCATCGCGCGCCTGACCGGCCACGGCCAGGCGTTGGTGGTGGGCGCGTCGGCCAACCTGACGCTGGTCGACCCGACGCGAGAGGTCATCGTGGATGCGGCTCAATCTCAGTCCCTATCCCGCAACAATCCATGGCACGGCCGATCGCTGACCGGCACGGTGCACCTGAGCATGCTCCGCGGCCAGGTCACCTCGCGTGCGGGCCTCGTCGCGGAAGGACCCGCATGAGTGCCCCCCGGAAGTCCGCACTCCTGGTGCTCGAAGATGGCAGGACGTTCGTCGGTCGCTCCTACGGAAAAGTCGGCCACACCATCGGTGAAGCGGTCTTCAGCACGGGGATGACGGGCTACCAAGAGACCTTGACCGACCCCAGTTACCACCGACAGGTCGTGGTGATGACTGCGCCCCACATCGGCAACACCGGCGTGAACCCGGCCGACATGGAAAGCCTGCGCATCTGGGTCGCAGGATTCGTCGTCCGTGACCCCGCAATCCGACCCTCCAACTGGCGCTCTGCGGGTGACCTGGAGGAAGCCCTCGTGGACCACGACGTGGTGGGTATCTGTGAGTTGGACACCCGGGCGCTCACTCGCCACCTACGCGACCGCGGAGCGATGCGCGTCGGAATTTTCTCCGGTGAAGAGGCCGAAGAACCGGTGAAACGCCTCCTGCGCCGGGTGCACGAAGCACCGGTGATGGCCGGTTCAGCGCTAGCCGCCGAGGTCTCCACCCGCGAGACGTATGTCGTCCCGGCCTCGGGGCAGCAGGGCCGCCGCTTCACGATCGCAGCCCTCGACCTTGGCATCAAGGGCATGACGCCAGCGCTGCTGGCGAAGCGAGGCATCGACGTTCATGTCATGCCCTCGACCAGCACGTTTGCTGAGGTCGAGGCCATCAAGCCCGACGGCGTGTTCTTCTCCAACGGGCCTGGCGACCCGGCCACCGCCGACGCGGAGGTCGAACTGCTGCGGCAGGTGCTCGATGCGCGCATCCCCTTCTTCGGCATCTGCTTCGGCAATCAACTGCTCGCTCGCGCGTTGGGGCTGTCCACCTACAAGTTGGCCTTCGGGCACCGCGGCATCAATCAGCCGGTGATCGACCGGATCACCGGCAAGGTCGAGGTCACCAGCCACAACCACGGCTTTGCGGTGCAGTGGCCGGACGGCCTCGACATCGACGACGATGCGCAGACGCCGTACGGCCCGGTAGCCGTGTCGCACCTGGCCCTGAACGACCAGGTTGTCGAGGGCCTGCAGTGCCGCGACGTGCCGGCGTTCTCGGTGCAGTATCACCCTGAGGCCGCCGCCGGCCCGCGTGATGCGGCATACCTCTTTGATCGCTTTATAGACGTGCTGGACGCCAATCAGGGAGACGCCCATGCCTAAACGCGACGACATTAAGAGCGTCCTGGTGATCGGCTCTGGCCCGATCGTGATCGGCCAGGCCGCCGAGTTCGACTATTCCGGCACTCAGGCGTGCCGCGTGCTGCGTGCCGAAGGCATCCGCGTGGTGCTGGTCAACTCCAACCCCGCGACGATCATGACCGACCCGGAGGTGGCCGATGCGACCTACATCGAGCCCATCACCCCCGAGATCGTCGAAGCCATCATTGCCAAGGAGCGCCCCGACGCGGTGCTGGCGACCTTGGGCGGCCAGACGGCGCTGAACACCGCGATTGCCCTCGAAGCATCGGGTGCCCTGGAGAAGTACGGCTGTCCGCTGATCGGCGCCAACACCAAGGCCATTCAACTCGGTGAGGACCGCCAACTCTTCAAGGGGGTCGTGCAGAGGTGTGGCGCTGAGTCGGCCCGCAGCACCATCTGCCACACCATGGACGAAGTCATGGCCGCCGCCGAAGACCTGGGCTACCCGGTCGTCGTACGCCCCAGTTTCACCATGGGCGGGCTCGGCTCCGGCTTCGGGTACGACGAGGGGTCACTGCGCCAGATCGCGAGCGCCGGACTGCAGGACAGCCCGACCACCGAGGTGCTCCTCGAAGAGTCGATCATCGGGTGGAAGGAGTACGAACTCGAGGTCATGCGCGACCAGGCCGACAACGTCGTGGTCGTCTGTTCGATCGAGAACTTCGACCCGATGGGCGTGCACACGGGGGACTCGATCACGGTCGCCCCGGCGATGACGCTGACCGACGTCGAGTACCAGAACCTGCGTGACATCGGCATTGCCATCATCCGTGAGGTCGGCGTGGACACCGGCGGCTGCAACATCCAGTTCGCCGTCAACCCGGCCGACGGTCGCATCATCGTGATCGAGATGAACCCTCGGGTCTCTCGTTCGTCGGCGCTGGCCTCCAAGGCGACCGGATTCCCGATCGCCAAGATCGCCGCCAAGATGGCGCTGGGCTACACCTTGGATGAGGTGCCCAACGACATCACGGGCGCGACGCCAGCCAGCTTCGAGCCGACGTTGGACTACGTGGTCGTCAAGGTGCCGCGGTTTGCGTTCGAGAAGTTCCCGGCCGCCGACCCGACGCTGAGCACGACCATGAAGTCGGTCGGCGAGGCGATGTCGATTGGCCGCAGTTTTGCTGAGGCGCTGAACAAGGCCCTGCGCTCGACCGAGCAGAAGGGATCGTCCTTCCACTGGCGACGTGGAGAGACCCCCGCCCCCGACCAGGCGCGGGCGCTGATCGAGCAGGCCAGGGTGCCCACGGATGGCCGGATCGTGCACGTGCAACAGGCCATGCGCGGTGGGATCACCGTGGAGCAGGCCCACGAGACCACCGGGATCGACCCGTGGTTCTTAGACCAAATAGAACTCATCAACACCGTGGCCGAGCAGGTGCGGATGGCCGCTCACGACGGGCCGTCGCGGCTGCAACCGGATCTGCTGCGGGCCGCCAAGCGAGTCGGACTCTCCGATGCCCAGATCGCCGAGATCACCGACATGCCCGAAGCCGTGGTGCGCGGGGTGCGTCACGCCCTCGGGGTGCGGCCGATCTATAAGACGGTCGACACCTGCGCGGGGGAGTTCGTCGCGCTGACCCCCTACCACTACTCCAGTTACGACCAGGAGAGCGAAGTTGCTCCGCGCGAGCGTCCTGCTGTGCTCATCCTGGGCTCCGGGCCAAACCGGATTGGTCAAGGCATCGAGTTCGACTACTCGTGCGTGCACGCGTCCATGGCGCTGCGCGAGGCCGGCTTCGACACCGTGATGATCAACTGCAACCCCGAGACCGTCTCGACCGACTACGACACGTCTAGCCGGTTGTACTTCGAGCCGCTGACCTTGGAGGACGTCCTCGAGGTCGTGTATGCCGAGCGTCAGGCCGGACCCATCGCCGGGGTCATCGTGCAACTGGGCGGGCAGACACCGCTCGCCTTGGCGGCCGCACTCAAGGCCGAGGGGGTGCCGATCGTGGGCACCTCGCCCGAGTCCATCCACCTGGCTGAAGACCGCGGTGCCTTTGGCCGCGTGCTCGCCGAAACGGGCCTGACCGCGCCCCGGCACGGCACGGCATACACCGTCGCTGACGCCGTCGCCGTTGCGGCCACCATCGGATACCCAGTGCTCGTGCGCCCCTCTTACGTGCTCGGTGGGCGCGGCATGGAGATTGTGTATGACGATGCGTCGCTGGAGCAATACGTCTCGCGCGCCACCCAGGCCTCCTCCGAACACCCCGTGCTGGTGGACCGATTCTTGGACGAGGCCGTCGAGATCGACGTCGACGGCCTGTACGACGGCCACGACCTCTACCTCGGCGGGATCATGGAACACATCGAGGAGGCCGGCATTCACTCCGGCGACTCCGCCTGTGTGCTGCCTCCGATCACACTGGGCCGCGAAGAAATGCGCCAGGTCCGCGAGGCCACCCTTCTGCTCGCCGAGTCCATCGGTGTGCGCGGCCTGATCAACGTGCAGTTCGCCTTAGCCCAAGACGTGCTCTACGTGCTGGAAGCTAATCCTAGGGCCAGTCGCACGGTGCCGTTCGTGGCCAAAGCGACGGGTGTCGCCCTGGCTCGGGCCGCAGCGCGAGTCATGCTCGGCGCCACCATCGAGGATCTGCGCGCCGAAGGCATGCTGCCCCGAGACATCGACGGCGGCATGCTGCCCCCCGATGCGCCAGTCAGCGTCAAAGAAGCGATCCTGCCGTTCCGCCGGTTCCGCACCCAAACGGGCCAAGCCATCGACTCGATCCTGGGCCCAGAGATGCGCTCGACCGGTGAGGTCATGGGCATCGACGCTGACTTCGGCACGGCGTTTGCTAAGTCGCAGCTGCGGGCCGGATCGTCCTTGCCGACCGAAGGTACGGTCTTCGTGTCGGTGGCCAACCGTGACAAGCGCTCCATGATCTTCCCGATCAAGCGGCTGGTCGACCTCGGCTTCCACGTGATCGCCACCGCCGGAACCGCAGACGTACTGCGTCGCAACGGCATCACCTCACAGGTGGTCCGCAAGCACAGCGAAGGGGTGGGCCCCAACGGCGAGCCGACGATTGTCGACCTCATCACCTCGGGCCAGGTGGCCATGGTGGTCAACACGCCCTCTGGTCGAGATGCGAGAGCCGACGGCTACGCCATTCGGGCTGCGACGACCAGTATGGATCGGCCCATCATCACGACCGTGCAGCAGTTGGGTGCGGCAGTGTTGGGCATCGAAGCGATGGAAGCGGGCCCGATGAAGGTGGCGTCGTTGCAGGAGCACACAGCGCGGCTCGACCTGTTCAACCACGCCGGATGAGCGACGTGCAGCTAGACGATCGTGACCTGCGTCAACACGGCTTCGGTGTTCGATTGCACGAGGCGATGCGCGAATTTGGTCCGCTGTGCGTGGGGATCGACCCTCATCCCCACCTCCTTGCCGAAGCGGGGTTGCCCGATTCGGCCGAAGGGCTGGAGCGTTTCAGTCAGACTATTCTCGAAGCGGTCGGGGGGCAGGTCGCCGCAGTGAAGCCACAATCCGCGTTCTTCGAGCGTCACGGCTCGGCGGGCATCGCCGTGTTGGAACGTGTATTGGCTGATTGTGCGAGCGCCGACACCCTCTCGATTCTTGATGTGAAACGTGGCGACATCGGATCCACCATGACGGCATACGCCCAGGCGTATGTGCTCGATGGGGCTCCGCTGGCCGCCGATGCCATCACGGTGAGTCCTTACCTGGGTTACGAATCCCTGCGCCCCTGCATTGACGTGGCCCGTGAGCACGGTCGCGGCGTGTTCGTGTTGGCGCTGACTTCCAACCCCGAGGGTGCATCCGTTCAGCAACAGGGTGAGCCCAGCGTTGCCGCCCAGATCATTACGGAGGTCGGCTACGACAACGCGTCGATCTCCGGGACGGCGGGCCAACGGCGTAGCGGTTTCGACCCTGCGCTCGTGCCCGGCCACGTGGGCTTGGTCATCGGAGCAACCCGCGCCGATGCCCTCACCTCCCTCGGCCTGCTCGAGCCGCTGCGTGACTCCCGGGCCATCGTGCTCGCGCCCGGGGTAGGAGCTCAGGGGGCGACCCCGGCCGATCTAGCAGCCGCTTTTGCTGGCCACACGGCATACGTTTTGGCGCCGGTCAGTCGGGGAGTGCTCGCGCAAGGACTATCGGTGGCGGCGATCCGTTCTGCCAGTGCGAGTTTCGGCACCGCCTTGGGTGAGGCGCTGCGGTGAGACGGCAATCCAATCGGCGCGACGCGTCGAATACTCACTACGAGGACCCAAGACAGTGTTAACGCCGTCCGTTTTGTCGCACGTACCGGATTGGCAGAAGCGTGTGCGGTCGCTATGTTCCCATCAAGGGTCGCTGCTGTTGCGACAGATTTTGGTCGCGACGTGCAGGACACAACCAATTACGGTGGGGTGCGAAGCGTTCAGCGCGAGCACGACTGATACGAAGGAGATCGATGGTGGCACTACCTCAGCTCACGGCGGAACAGCGGGCGGACGCCTTGGCGAAGGCGGCGCACGCGCGCCGCGAGCGTGCGGCGGTCAAGAACCGACTCAAGAACTCCCAGGGGTCGCTCGCGGGTGTGATCGCGCAGGGACGCGAGGACGACGTCGTCGGCAAGATGAAGGTCTCGGCGCTGTTGGAGTCGATGCCGGGGGTGGGCCGTGTGCGCGCGGCCGCAATCATGGAGGAGATCGGGATCTCGCCGAGTCGTCGCGTTCGCGGCTTGGGGGCGAATCAGGCCGAGAAACTGCTCGCTCGCTTCAACCAGAGTTAGCCACCGCAGGCTCCGCAACGGGGCACGGGGGACGCCGATGACTTCGGGGTCCTCGCGCCTGGTCGTCCTGGCTGGGCCGACTGCGGTCGGCAAGGGAACGGTGGCCGAGCACATTCGGGCCACTCACCCCCGGGTGTGGGTGTCGGTGTCAGCAACAACACGCCCGGCGCGCCCAGGGGAAAGGGACGGAACGCATTACCACTTCGTCTCGGACGCCGAGTTCGATCGTATGCAGGATGCTGGGGAAATGTTGGAGTGGGCCGTTGTTCACGGTCAGGCCAAATATGGCACCCCGCGCAGGCCCGTCCAGGAGATCCTGCGGCAGGGCAGACCTGCGCTCCTGGAAATTGATCTTCAAGGAGCACGTCAGGTCCGCAGGTCCATGCCCCAGGCGTTGTTCGTCTTCTTGGCACCGCCGTCGTGGGACGAATTGGTCCAGCGGCTGGTCGGTCGGGGGACAGAATCTGAGGCCGAGCGTGAGGTGAGGCTACAGACTGCGCGTGGGGAACTAGCGGCGGCGAAAGAGTTCGACGTGACCATCGTCAACGACAATGTTCATCGGGCCAGCGAACAACTCGTATCATTGATGACGGATCCAACCATCAGCACGACCAACAGAGGGACACCCATTTCGTGATCGGCACAGTTGCGCACCCCGACGGCATCACCAACCCGGCCATTGACAGCCTCCTTGAGAAGGCCGACAGCAAGTACACACTCGTTATCTACGCGGCGAAGCGCGCCCGTCAGATCAATGCGTACTACTCCCAATTGAGCGAGGGCCTCCTGGAGTACGTCGGCCCCTTGGTCGATGCTGAGCAGACCGACAAGCCCTTGTCGATCGCGCTCCACGAAATCGACCAGCGCAAACTGGCCACGACCAAGCCTGAGTAGAGCGACGAGTAGCACCCACCTATGCAGATCGTGTTGGGCGTTGCCGGTGGCATAGCGGCATACAAATCGTGTGCCTTACTTCGGCTCTTCATCGCCGGTGGCCACGACGTTCGGGTGGTGCCCACGGAAGCTGCGCTGCGGTTTGTCGGTGAACCCACGTGGGCCGCATTGTCAGGACAGCCCGTGTCCGCGCGCGTGTGGGATGACGTGCACGAAGTGCCTCATGTTCGGATCGGTCAAGACGCCGACCTGGTCGTGGTTGCTCCCGCCACCGCTGACGTGGTGGCCAAGGCGGCGCACGGACTCGCAGACGATCTCCTGAGCAACGTTCTGCTCACGGCCCGTTGCCCGGTGTTGCTTGCTCCGGCGATGCATACCGAGATGTGGACCCACCCCGCAACGGTGGCCAATGTCGCGACGTTGCGCGAGCGCGGCACGACCGTGCTAGACCCGGCAGTAGGACGACTGACTGGCACCGATAGCGGCGCGGGCCGTTTGCCGGAGCCCGAAGACATCCACGCCGCCGCAATGGCGCTGTTGGGCACCCATCAAGCGGCGACGGGGGCCAGCGCCGCCGCACAGCAGGACATGAGCGGCATGAACGTGGTGGTGACCGCCGGGGGCACCCGGGAGCCGCTGGACCCGGTGCGCTTCATCGGTAACCGGTCGTCCGGAAAGCAGGGTTATGCCTTGGCCGAGGTCGCAGCCCAACGCGGCGCCACCGTGTTGTTGGTCGCGGCGAACACCACGTTGCAGACACCGTCGGGGGTTACGGCGCACCCGGTCGAGACCACTGAGCAGTTGGCAGAAGCCGTCCACGGGGCGGCGCAGTCGCCCGGGTGCGACGCGGTGGTCATGGCCGCGGCAGTTGCGGACTACCGACCGGCGCACGTGGGCGCCTCGAAAATGAAAAAGGATCCGACCACCGACGACGGCGTCAGCATCGAGTTGGTCCGCAACCCCGACATTCTGGCTGGGCTGGTGCAGCGTCGCGGCACCGCCGCAGCTCCTATGCTGATCGGGTTTGCCGCCGAAACGGGCGACGAGGACGGCGATGTCCTATCCCACGCCCGGGCAAAACTGGCCCGCAAGGGCTGCGACCTTCTCGTCGCGAACGACGTCTCTGAAGGCGCAACCTTCGGTGCCGACGAGAACACGATTCACATCTTGACTGCTGGTAGCGATGCCTTGCTCACTGTGGGGCCGGTGAGCAAAGTCGCGACCGCCACCGCCATTTGGGACGCGGTGCTGGAACGCCGGTGACCTCGGCCCGCTAGGCCCGTTAAACTCGACGTTCATCAGAGCGCAGCCGCTGCACCTTAGGAGATTCTGTGCCCCGTCTATTTACGTCCGAGTCCGTTACTGAAGGTCACCCGGACAAGATTTGCGACCAGATCAGCGACGGCATACTCGACGAGATTCTGCGCCAAGACCCGCAGTCACGGGTGGCCGTAGAAACCATGGTCACCACCGGCTTGGTGCATGTTGCCGGCGAGGTCCGTACCACGGGGTATGCCGAAATTCCGCGCATCGTGCGCGAGACGATCTTGGGGATCGGCTACGACAACTCGCACAAAGGTTTCGATGGCCGCACCTGCGGGGTGGAGGTGTCGATCGGGGAGCAGTCGAGTGATATTGCGGTCGGCGTGGACACGGCATACGAGCATCGCAACGGCACCACCGAAGACGCGCGCAGCGCCCTTGGCGCTGGCGATCAGGGACTGATGTTCGGCTACGCCTGCGACGACACGCCCGAGCTGATGCCGCTTCCGATCTTCATGGCCCACCGCCTGGCCGAGCAGTTGTCGATGGTGCGCAAAACCGCCGAGCTGGACTACCTGCGTCCCGACGGCAAAACCCAGGTCACCATCGAGTACGCCGGGGAAAAGGCGGTGCGGCTCGACACCATCGTGTTGTCGACGCAGCATGCCGATGGGATATCCCTGGACGGCCAGTTGGGCCCCGACATTCGCGCCCGCGTGATCGCGCCAGTTCTACAACAGTGCCACGAAATCGGCGTGCGCATCGACACCACGAATTTCCGGGTGCTCGTTAATCCGACGGGGAACTTCGTCGTGGGCGGGCCGATGGGCGATGCCGGGCTCACTGGGCGCAAAATCATCGTCGATACCTACGGTGGCATGGCCCGGCACGGTGGGGGAGCCTTCTCCGGTAAGGACCCGAGCAAGGTCGACCGGTCTGCGGCGTACGCCGTCCGCTGGGTCGCCAAGAATGTGGTGGCCGCCAATCTGGCTAGGCGCTGTGAGATCCAGGTGGCCTACGCCATCGGCACCGCTGCACCCGTGGGGTTGTACGTCGAAACCTTCGGGACCGAAACCGTGCCTACTGAGGCGATCGAGCGGGCCATCACTTCGGTGTTTGACCTGCGGCCCGCCGCGCTCATTGAAGAGTTGGACCTGCTGCGCCCGATCTATCAGGCCACCGCCGCGTACGGGCACTTCGGTCGCCGCAGCGCCGAAGGTGTGGATAACGGGTTCACGTGGGAGCAGACCAACCGGGTGGAAGCGTTGCAGTCGGCCCTATGAAATCCGGGCATGTCAGTCCGATCGCGTAGAAACGCGGCATGAGCGAACACGACATCGACGAGTTGGCCTTGGTGCCCGCTGACGTGGTGTCGGCGCTGGCTTCTGGTGGTCGCTCTTCGAGTCGAAAGACCGCTCGGGGCGGACCGCCCCGCTTGGCCGAGCATCTGCCGGTGGCCCAGGTGGTGATCGACACCGGCTTGGCCCATCTGGATCGACCGTTCGAGTATTCGATCGCTGCCGCTGATGAAGCCGCAGCTCAACCGGGGGTACGGGTGCGGGTGCGCTTTGCTGGGCGCGACCACGACGGTTTCGTGGTCGCCCGCACCGCTACGTCCCAGCATCCGGGCGCGCTGACCCCGCTTCGCCGGGTCGTGAGCGATGAGGTCGTGCTGACCCCCCACATCCTTCGGGTATGCCGTCGGGTCGCCGACTACTACGCCGGAACGCTGGCCGATATGTTGCGCCTTGCGGTGCCGCCCCGGCACGCGGCCGCAGAGAAGGCGGGCCCAGAGAAGGATGGTTCAGAGAAGGCTTCGGCCGAGATGGTCGCCAACCCGCATGACGTGCAGGATGTCGCGTCTCGGGACAGCGCATGGTCGCCGTACCCGGCGGGCCGTGCCTTGCTCAACCGCCTCGACGGGGGCCGGTCCCCAGCGGCTGCGCTCTTGGCCTTGCCGGCCCAACCGCCCGATCAGGACTGGCCGCTCGCCTTGGCTCAGGCGGCGGCCGCGACTCGGCGGTCGGGGCGCGGCAGCGTGTTGGTGGTTCCGGACCACCGTGACCTCGACCGAGTCAGTGCGGCTCTCGATCAGCTCCTGGGGACCGGGCAGCACGCACGTTTGAGCGCCGACCAGGGGCCGTCAGCGCGTTATGCCTCGTGGTTGTCGGTGCTACGCGGTGAGCACGACATCGTGGTCGGCACCCGTGCGGCGGCATACGCCCCGATGACCGCACCAGGGCTGTTCGCGCTGTGGGACGACGGCGATGACGTGCTACGTGAGCTGCGTAGTCCCTACCCACACATCCGCGAGGTGCTCCGCCTGCGCGCCGCAGATGCTCAGGCTAGCTTGCTGATGGCCGCCTTCGTGCGCAGTGCCGCCGTCGCGCAGTGGGTCGCCAACGATCAGGCCCGCAGCGTGCACGCCACGACGGCGACCGTGCGCCACCAGATGCCACGGGTGGCGGTGGCGGGTGAAGGTCACGAAGGTCGGCGAGACGCGGCCGCCGCGAGCGCGCGCCTACCGTCGCTCGCCTGGCGTGCCATCTCCCACGGGTTGAAGAGTGGGCCGGTGCTCATTCAGGTGCCGCGTCGTGGCTACCTGCTTGGTCTCAGTTGCGCCCGCTGCCGCCACCGGATCGAGTGCGAACGCTGTCACGGACCCACCGCGAGCGTGGACGAATCGGCTGAGCCCACCTGCCAATGGTGCGGGACAACCGTGCCTACCGCTTCGTGCTCGCAGTGCGGGTCGTCCGAGCGGCGTGGCGCGGTGCGCGGCGAACAACGCACTGCCTACGAGATCGGTCGGGCGTTTCCGGGGGTTAAGGTGCACACCTCGAAGGCCGGACAACTCTTGGACACGGTGAGTCGGGAGCCGGCCATTGTGGTGGCCACCCCCGGGGCGGAGCCCGTTGCTGTAGATGGGTATGCCACCACGGTGCTCCTGGACGGGTGGGCGCTCCTTGACCGAGCGGGCTTGGATAGTTCCCTCGAGGCGCTCCGGCGTTGGTCTGCGGCAGCAGCGTTGACCCGCTCTGGTGCCTCGGGCGGCCAGGTGGTTGTGGCGGGGGTGCCCGCGCACGGGGGAGTGCGCGCGGTCGAGGCCCTGTTGCGCTGGGATCCGCTGTGGTTGGTTGAATCGGAGCTGGTCGAGAGGGCCGAGTTGAGCCTGCCGCCCGTGGTTCGGACAGCGGTGCTCCACGGCGAGAGGTCAGCGATCGCCTCCGCGTTAGCACACCTGCAATCCCATGGTGGGGAGCAGTTCGACCGATTAGAGGTTTTGGGTCCTACCTCTCACGGCGAGGGGAAAGTCTCCTTGGTCTTGCGCGACAGTCACGGCGCCCTGGGCGGCGTCACGCGAACGCCCGGATCATCGGAGAAGGACCTGTTGGGCGTGACGAAGGCACTACGGGCCCATCGCAGTGCGACGAAGAAGGATGACCGCCTCTCGGTGGTGGTGGACTCTGACCACCTTGGGGCGTAAGGACCTTCAGGGCCCCTGCGTCTCGCCCAGACAGCACCTTGTGCTCGGTAACATTTCGGTCAACTTGGCGGGTCACAGTGGCGGTGACGTCCGAATCTGCCTACGTTGTGCGTAGCATGCGAAATGGGCGTTCCAGGGCACTCGGTGGCGATCAGCGGGATCGCAACTTCCTGGACGCCAGGTCTTTCACCCAGGAGGAAGAATGAGAATTAGGCGAACGACGCTGGCCATCGCGGCCGCTGGAGCTTTAACGCTGACGGCCTGCACTTCAGGCGACGCCGAGACCGGCATCAGTGGGGACGATGTCGAAGCGGCGTCGGGTGACAGCCCGGAGACCGTGATCGCAAAGCCCGACTTGGGTGAGGTGACCACCCAAGATACCCAGATCACCTACTCCATAGGGGAGCAGGAGTGGGACAGTTGGAACGACATTACTTCGGCGACCAACTCCGTGTACAACGCCGTCATCAACCAACGAACGCTAGGTAACTTCTGGTACTTCGGCACCGACGGGACGATTCTGCCGGACGATAACTGGGGCAGCTACGAGAAGACCGGCGACGATCCGCTGACGGTCGAGTACACGATCTCGGACGACGCGGTGTGGTCCGACGGTGTGCCGGTGACCGCAAACGACTATCTCCTTCAGTGGGCGGCGAGCAACCCCGCCACCCTGTTCGGTGAGGAAGAGGACGCCGGACTGTTCGACCCGATCAGCACGTCCTTTGGTGAGCAAGTGACGGCTGGCCTTGACACCGAAGTCGACAGCAAAACCTTCACGCTCGTCTTCGATAACCAGTACCCCGACTGGGAAATCATGCTGGAACATGCGCGGCCGGCTCACGTAGTCGCCAAGCAAGCCGGGATGGAGCCTGCTGCGTTGGCTCAGCAAATCATTGACAAAGACCCCGAGGGCCTGGAAGAGGCCGCCGAATTCTACAACTCCGGTTGGACAGCGACCGGTGGCGAGCTCCCCGACCCGGCAACCACCCCCTCTTCGGGGCCGTACACCCTGGTAGGGGCGACGTGGGACAGCCCCGAGTCGTTGACGTTGGTGCCCAATGAGGACTACTGGGGTACCGACCCAGGCGTGGCAAACCTCACCTTCCGGTTCACCGCACCGGAGGCCATGGTGCAAGCCCTGCAAAACGGTGACATCAACATTATCGAGCCACAGGCCGACGTCGACACCGTTCGCGCCATCGAAGGACTGGGCGACGCCTTCACACTCCTGACCGGTCCCACGCTGACGTGGGAGCACCTGGACTACAACTTCGCCGACGGTCGCCCGTTCTCCGAAGCCGAAGGCGGTCTGGCGGCTCGTGAAGCCTTCGCGATGTGTCTACCTCGCCAGCAGATCGTCGACAACCTACTCAAGCCAGTCGATCCCGAGGCCGAAAAGATGGATCTGCGTGAGGTCTTCCCCTTCCAGGAAGACTACGACGAGGTCAAGGAAGCGGCGTACGACACCACGTACGACACCGTGGACATTGAGGGTGCCAAGGCCAAACTCGAGGAGTCCGGCCTGAGCACGCCAGTCGACGTCGAGATCGGCTATTCCACGCCGAACCAGCGGCGTACCAACGTTGTGGCCGAGATCAAGTCGAGTTGTGACGAAGCAGGCTTCAACATCATTGACAACGGATCGGCCTCGTTCTTCGATGCTGGCGGAGAACTAGACACCGGTGACTTCGACGTCGCGATGTTTGCTTGGGCCGGTTCCGGGCAGATTGTCTCCGGCCAGTCGATTTACGCCACCGGTGAGGGGCAGAACTTCGGGAAGTACAGCAGCGAAGCAATGGACACCGCCTGGGACGAGATCACCGACTCGATCGATCCGGCGGTGTGGCTGGAGAAGCGTAAGGAGATCGAAAAGATCGCTTGGGACGATCTGGTCACGGTCCCCCTCTTCGCGCACCCCGGCATCATTGGCTACGACGCGTCGATCGAAAATGTGTTCTTCAACTCCACCCAGACTCAGGCAGCCTGGAACGCCGAGCAGTGGATGCGCGCCGAATAAGTTGAGAGTGCACGTCAGGTGATGAAGGGCGGAAGCCGCTAGCGCTTCCGCCCTTCATCACCGACACAGTCCCGGCCGGACACCGCCACCTGCGGCGCGGCCTCAACGGTGCCGTTGCCAAGCGCCGTCCCCGGCAGTGCCAGACAGGAAGGCAGCATCGTGATTCGGTTCATCGCTCGGCGGCTCGGCGTGTCAGTGCTCATTCTCTTCCTTGGTTCAGTTCTCATGTACATCCTCACGATCAACTCCGGGGATCCGCTCAAGGACCTCAGAGGCCAGAGCGGGACTAACCGCGAAGCGCTCATGCAGGCGCGTACTGATCGGATGAACCTCGATGAACCCTGGTACACGCGCTACGGAATATGGCTGAGCGGAGCGAGCAAATGCTTCATCTTGTCGTGCGACTTGGGTGAGAATCGCAGTGGTATCAGCGTTAACAGTCTGGTCATTGCCGCCGCAAGCAGTAGCCTGAGGTTGGTCACGGTGGCCACCGTGGTCGCCATCGTTCTCGGTGTAACGGTCGGTGTGTTGTCAGCCATCCGTCAGTACTCGGGCTTCGACTACTCGGTGACGTTCGCTGCGTTCCTCTTCTTTTCGTTGCCGGTCTTCTGGGCCGCAGTGTTGCTGAAGCAGTACGGCGCCATCCGATTCAACAACTGGATCGCCGACCCCAACATCCCGTTGCCGACGTTGCTTATCATCGGTCTCATCTTTGGGTTGCTCGCTGCGTTGGTCGCTGGCGGCGACCTCCAGCGGCGTTTGATCTCTTTTGTCGCGGCAAGTGTGGGTATTTCCGCGATTCTGTTCTACTTCGACACCGTTTCTTGGTGGACCCAGCCAGCCCTAGGGTTGCCGCTTATTATCCTTTTGTCCTTAGCTGCCTTGGGATCGCTGTTGGGATTGACCGTGGGTTTGCGCAATCGTCGGGTGATTTATGCAGGAGTGGCGACGGTAGCGGTAGGAATCGTGTCCTACTTCATCACGGCCCCGGTGATGGACGATCCCTCCTGGACGACATTGGCCATCTTGGCGGTCATCTCCGCTGCCGTGGGAGCCGTGGTGGGAGTGGTCGTTGGTGGCTACGAGCGGAAGACAGCCATCACCATCTCAGTTGGTACGGCGTTGGCCTTCGGATTCTTCGTCTTCATGGACCGTATGCTGATCAACTGGTCCTCATACCTCGACTTCAGCGGTCGCCCGATCTCCACCATCGGCTCCGGTTCCCCATTGTTCAGCGGCAACTTTTACGAGGGCACCTGGGACTGGGTGACGCAACTGATCCTGCCCAGCACCGTCCTGATACTGATCTCGCTGGCCAGTTACTCGCGTTATACCCGGTCCTCAATGTTGGAGACCACGCAGCAGGACTACATGCGCACCGCGAAGTCCAAGGGGCTCTCGGACCGGGTGATCAACACCAAGCACGCTTTACGTAATGCGCTGATCCCCATCACTACCATCGTGGCCTTTGATTTTGCGTCGTTGATCGGTGGCGCGGTGGTGACCGAGACTGTGTTCGGATGGAGCGGTATGGGTGCCCTGTTTAAAACAGCACTGGACACTACCGACCCGAACCCCATGATGGGATTCTTCTTGGTGACCGGGACGGCAGCGGTGTTGATGAATATGCTGGCGGACATTGCGTACGCGTCCCTCGACCCGCGGATCAGAAGGTAGGCGGCGCGATCATGACGAACAACGAAGGCCCCGAACAAGACAAAGCGGATCTACCCGGCTCTGGTCGAGAAGACGTATCACCCGCGATGGGGCAGGCCGACCCCGGCTCACCCCAAGTCGACCTGGACAACGAGTTCTCAGTCGAGAAGCAACTCGATTTCACCGAGAAGTCGTACTCGCAAGGACAGTTGGTGCGTCGCCGCTTTCTCCGCCACAAGGGTGCGATGGTGTCGCTGTTCGTCTTGGTCGCAGTGACGGTGGTCGCCTACACCTCCATCGGAGTCGGACCTCTACCCGGTTGGTGGGGCAAGTCCTATCTGGAGACTGCGCCGGTCGTCGACGGCGGCGCGCCTACCCTCTCGCTGTGGCCACCGTCGCTCGGGGAGCATCCGTTCGGCCAAGAAACCACCGGTAAAGACTACTTCGCGCTCACTATGCGCGGCACCCAACAGTCCCTGCTGGTGGCCTTCATCGTTGGCATCGGTAGCACCGCCATCGGAGTGGTCGTAGGTGCGATTGCCGGGTTCTATCGCGGGTGGGTCGAAGCAGTGCTGATGCGTATGACCGACCTTTTCATCGTGATCCCGCTGCTGATCTTGGCTGCGGTGGTATCAAAGTCCCTCGACGCGGGTATTTGGGGCATGTCGTTTACGTTGAGCATTCTGGTCTGGACCGGTTTGGCCCGGCTCGTACGAGGTGAAGTTCTCTCTTTGCGAGAACGCGAGTTCGTCACCGCAGCCGAGGCGATCGGCACCGGGTCGGTGCGCATCATCTTGAAGCACATTCTGCCCAATGCGATCGGCACCATCATCGTCAGCGCGACGCTCACCATCGCCGTCGCCATCCTGCTGGAGACCGCGTTGAGTTTTTTGGGGTACGGAATCAGCCCACCGGATAGTTCGCTGGGGCAACTAATCAGCACCTACCAGACCGCGTTTCTTACCCGACCGTGGCTCTTCTGGTGGCCTGGGCTCACCATTCTTGCTATCGCTTTTTCCGTGAACTTTCTCGGTGATGGGCTGCGTGATGCCTTCGATCCCCGTCAGAACAGGAGCGCCGACTGATGTCCACGGCTATGAGTGAACACTCGACCGGACCCGGCGATCGGGTGGCCAGTCACCCTGAAGGCGCGGTGCTGAGTTTTGACGGGGTCGACGTTCGGTTTAGCACCGAATTCGGCTCGGTGCATGCGGTCAAAGGGGTGACCCTGGACGTCAAGCCGGGTGAGGTGGTCGCAGTCGTCGGCGAGTCCGGCTCCGGTAAATCGGTGACGTCTATGACCGCTATGCGTTTGCTTCCCACCAACGCTCGGATTGGGGGGGAGGTGACGGTCAGCGGTACCGACGTCGGTGCGATCAACGAGCGCAAGATGCGCAAGATGCGCGGTAACGACATCGCCATGATTTTCCAGGAGCCGATGACCGCCCTGAACCCCGTGTTGACGATTGGCACTCAGGTCACCGAGGCGATGGAGTTGCACGGGATTGCCGTCGGCCGGGATGCCGAGAAGCGCGCCATCGAGCTCCTAAATATGGTCGGCATACCCGAGCCCGAGAAGCGGGTGAAGCAGTATCCGCACGAACTCTCCGGTGGTCAGCGGCAGCGGGTCGTCATCGCGATGGCGATTAGTTGTGACCCCAAAGTCATCATCGCGGACGAGCCCACGACTGCTCTGGACGTCACCGTTCAGGCCGACATCTTGGATCTGTTGCGGTCTCTGAAGGACAAACTGGACACCGGGATCTTGTTGATCACCCACAACATGGGTGTCGTAGCGGATATGGCCGACCGAGTTGCAGTGATGTTCAAGGGCGAAATCGTCGAGCAAGGCACCTGCGAAGCAGTGCTGACCGACCCACAGCACGAGTACACCAAGATGCTGCTGGGAGCCGTGCCCCGACTCGGCGCGGGCCGCGGTCAGATGGGTATCAACGTCCGCGAGGAGGTCGATCCAGATGCGGAGGTGGTGATCGACCTCCAGAACCTGGTCATCGAGTACCAGCGCCTAGGCAAGCCCCCGTTTCGGGCGGTGGATGACGTCACCTTCAACGTCCGACAGGGTGAGATTGTCGGACTCGTGGGGGAGTCTGGCTCAGGTAAGTCCACGATCGGCCGTTGCGCCCTGGGTTTGATCCCGGCCGCCTCCGGGACGTTCACCCTGCTAGGCGAAGACCTGCCTTCGCTCAAGAAACGCGAACTGAAGGCGCTGCGCAAACGCATCGGTGTCATCTTTCAAGACCCAGCCGCGTCGCTGGACCCCCGCATGCCCATCGGTGAGTGCATCGCCGAGCCGTTGATGGTTCACAAAGTCGGTGATCGCGAGGCCCGGCAAAAGAAGGTCTACGAGTTGCTCGACGCAGTCGAGTTGCCTCGGGAGGTCTACAACCGTTTTCCCCACGAGGTCTCCGGTGGGCAGCGTCAGCGCATCAGTGTCGCCCGCGCTCTGACTCTGGACCCGGAACTCCTGGTGGCGGACGAGCCGACGTCGGCTCTCGACGTGTCGGTGCAGGCCAAGGTGTTGCGGATCTTTGCGGATCTGCAGGCCCACTATAAGTTTGCGTGCCTCTTCGTCAGCCACGACCTTTCGGTCATCGACCTTTTGGCCCACAAAGTGGTGGTGTTGCAGAACGGCAAGGTGGTGGAGGCGGGGTCGCGCAACGATGTGTTGCATAACCCTCAGCAGGACTACACTAAGCGGCTGATTGCGGCCGCTCCCGTTCCGAATCCACGCGATCAGCGTGGACGTCGTGACGCCCGCCACGAGTTGCTCCGCTCACTCGGTGAAGACATCACAGAGCTCAAGATCAACGAGGCGCAACTGTCTGCGGCCAAGGGAGCTCAACGCTGAGGAGCCCGCGCAGATGAGAAGGTAGTGCCTATGCGTCTGCTCTTTGCTGGGACCCCCGAGGTGGCCCTGCCCTCTCTGAAGGCGCTGGTCAACTCATCGCACGAGGTCGTAGCCGTCTTGACACGACCGGATGCACCGGCCGGCCGTAAGCGCACGCTCACGCCAAGCCCTGTGAAACTCGCGGCCCAAGCCGCTGGTATCGAGGTATTGACCCCCGCGAAGACGAGTGATCCAGCGTTAGCCGAGCGTCTACTCGACCTTGGTGTCGAGGCAGCCCCGGTGGTGGCCTACGGCGGTCTCATTCCGCCCGCCCTACTCGCGTTGCCCAAGAACGGTTGGGTGAACCTGCACTTCTCGCTGCTACCGACCTGGCGCGGCGCAGCTCCGGTGCAGCGCGCGATCATGGCTGGCGACGAGCTCACCGGCGCCACGACGTTCCTGCTAGAGCAGGGCCTGGACACCGGGCCCACCCTCGGGCTGCTGACGGAGAGGTTGCGCCCCGACGACACTGCCGGTGCCGTGCTCGACCGTCTTGCTCACGCCGGTGCCAAGTTGTTGCTCGACAGCCTCGACGCCCTCCAGGCAGGCACCGCAGTGCTGCAACAACAGGCGGGCATGGGGGTCAGCCACGCCCCGAAACTTAGCGTCGAGGACGCGCGGATTAACTGGGCCCGCCCGGCGTACGTCGTCGATCGCCAGATCCGTGGATGCACCCCTTCGCCTGGCGCGCACACAACCTTTCGTGGCCAGCGACTCAAGATCCACCCTGTGGTCCCGATGATCGACGCCGACGACAAGTCCGACAGGGCGGCACTGGCCCCCGGCGTGGTGCGCGTCAGCCGGACCGACGTGATCGTCGGCACCGGCCAAGGATGCGTCCGTCTCTCACAGGTGCAACCGCCAGGCAAGCAACCGATGCCTGCCGCCGACTGGGCCCGTGGCGCACATTTACACCCCGGCGATGCACTAGGAGCAGACCACTGATGGCACCGCAGCGACGCCGCTCGGTCACCCGGCCCGCAGACCGGCCCACCTCGAGCGATCCCGCCCGGCTCACGGCATACCTCACGATGCGGGCCGTTGATCTTGGTGCCTACGCCAACCTCGAGTTGCCGATCCAGGTGCGCCAGGCCCGCCTGTCCACCAGAGACGCTGCCTTCGCGACCGAGCTCTGTTACGGCACCTTACGGATGCAGGGGCTCTACGACGCGATCATCGCGGTGGCGGCTTCCCGAGACGTCTCGACTATCGACCCGCCCGTGCTCGCCGTGCTCCGCCTCGGTGCCCACCAAATCGTGAACATGCGCGTCCCCGCTCACGCAGCCGTCAACGCCAACGTCGCGCTGGCCAGAGGCGTGGTGTCGCACGGAGCCGGCGGCTTCGTGAACGCTGTGCTGCGCCGAGTTACCGAGCGAGAACCGGCGCAGTGGATCGCCGCCGTCACGGCGGAGGCGCCCGACCCGATCGCGGCCTTGGCGATCGAACACTCCCACCCCGTCTGGGTGGTCCGGGCCTTGCGCTCCGCGCTCCTCATCCACGTGGTGAGCACACCAGAGACCATCAACGACGACCTCGCTGCCCTGTTGCGTGCGCACAACACACCCGGCCTGCTGACCCTGGCGGCACGACCGGGGCTCGCCAGCGACGACGACCTTCCCGACGCCACCCCGTCGCCCGCAGCACCGACCGCGTGGTCGTTGCGCCATGGGGACCCCGGTGCCCTGACCGCCATCCGCGACGGATCGGCGGCCGTCCAAGATGCTGGCTCACAACTCGTGGCCCTGGCCCTGCTGGGCGCCCACGTCGAGCACGACGCCGGGCAATGGCTGGACCTCTGCGCAGGCCCCGGCGGCAAGGCCGGTTTGCTTGCGGCCGCTGCGTTACAGCGCGGGGCGCATCTGCGCGCGAACGAAGTCAGCGAGCACCGCGCCGAGCTCGTGCGGCACACCCTTCGTGCTGCGGTTGCGGCGGGCGCGGATGTCGAGGTCACCGTCGCCGACGGCACCCAGGTGGGCGAGGCGATGCCCGACCACTTCGATCGCGTGCTGGTGGACGCGCCCTGCACCGGGCTGGGCGCCCTGCGTCGTCGCCCCGAGGCAAGGTGGCGCCGCCAACCCAGCGACCTCACCGGTCTCGCGCCCTTGCAACGCGGCTTGTTGACGTCGGCGCTGCGGGCCACTCGACCTGGGGGAGTCGTGGTCTACGCAACCTGCTCCCCACACATAGCCGAGACCACCATGGTGGTTGAGGACGTCGCAAAGTCGTGGCCAAACGTGCAGATTGAGGACGTGCGCCCGTTAGTTCTAGCGCGCGATGGCAGCCCCTATGCCGATCTCGGTCCTGGGCCGGGGGCCCAGCTCTGGCCGCACCTGCACGACACCGACGGCATGTTCATGGCACTACTGCGCCGCACCTAAGCGTCCCGTCCTGTGCGAGGCCGACTAGGCTGGGCGCGTGGTTATGCAGATCAGTCCCAGCATCTTGTCCGCCGACTTCGCCAACCTGCAGCACGAGTTGGGGCGCATCGACGCCGCCGACTGGGCGCACGTCGACGTCATGGACGGACATTTCGTGCCCAACCTGACCGTCGGCCTGCCGGTTGTCGAGGCGTTGGCCAAGGTCAGCCCCATCCCGCTGGATGCTCACCTCATGATCGAGGACCCTGACCGTTGGGCGCCCCAGTATGCCGAGGCGGGTGCCTCGTCGGTGACCTTCCATATCGAAGCCGCAACCGATCCCGTAGCCACCGCGCGGGCCATCCGCGCATGCGGTGCTCGGGCAGCGTTCGCGCTCAAACCGGGCACCCCGTTCGCCCCGTATGGCGACCTGTTGCCGGAAGTGGACATGGTTTTGGTGATGACGGTGGAGCCTGGCTTCGGCGGGCAATCCTTCATGGCCGACCAGATGTCGAAGGTCACCGAGGTTGCTGACGCCGTCCAGCGGGTGGGCTCGCAGGTGTGGGTGCAGGTCGACGGTGGGGTTTCCGCGCAGACCATCGAGCAGTGCGCTTGCGCCGGGGCCGACGTCTTCGTCGCGGGGTCCGCCGTCTACGGCGCAGACAACCCGGGGGTCGCTATCGAGGATCTGCGCGGCCTAGCCCAACAACATGCCCGGCAGCACCCACAACACTGACCGTCGTGGCACCCAAGCGATCCGCTCCGGCCGGCGGCACGGCATACGCACCGTTCAAGCCGCGTCGTGGTGCGTGGATGGCGCGTGGGTGCGCCCTCGCGTGCGTGGCGGCGTTCACGTTCCTTGCCCTCAGCACGCCGGGCACCGGTGAGGTCGCATGGAGTGTGCCCGACCGTGTCATGACGATCATCTTTGGTTGCGTGTTGGCCGCGCTGCTGCTGCGATTTGCCGCGCTACGGGCGGTGCCGACCCAGGCAGGCCTGCGGATAGTGAACCTGGTCCGATCCACCGACCTGGAGTGGGCCGACATCGTCAACGTGGGCTTCTCTGGGGGGGCCCCGTGGGTCATCCTCGAACTCAGTGACACCGAGGAGGTCGCGGTGATGGCGATACAACGCTCCGACGGCGCCTTCGCCGACCAGGAAGCGTCGCGGTTGGCGGCTCTGGTCGCGCACCACTCCACGAGCACGGGGCGACCCTCACCCTGATGCCCTACCTACGATTCCCGGGCCTCGCGAGGCCCGGGGTCTAGGTCGAATTTGGTCGCCGGAACCCGGTCCGTGGCGTCGTGAACCGATAGGCCGGTGAGTCGCAGCAGGTCGACCACGGTGGAGCGCACTTGCGCACGCATGACTTCTGCCGACAACCCAGCTCCGCGCACGCCCCAGGTGGACCGGCGCGCCAAGTTGACCAACTCCTCGCGAGACTGGACCGCGTCGCGACCAGCAGCGAGCTCGTCCGAGATATAAGCCGCAGCCAGTGCCAGTTCGTCCACCAGATCGATGTAGGCCTCCGGCATTCGCTCGCCCTCGATCACGCACACTTCGGCGCGACGCACGAGCACTCGGATGTTGCGGATGGCTAAGTCCAGCGGGAAAAGCAGGTCGTCGATGATCTGCACACTGGTCCGCTGACGGCGGCGCAAGGGAGCGACCCGAGCCAACGCCAAACCTTCGGCGGCGGCTTCTTGCAAGTCGGCCATCTCCGGCTGCAAATCGCGGGCAGCGTCCAACGCCTCGGCAAGGGTTTGACGGTCGCGCTCCCGGAGCCCTATCGCACACCGGCCAAGGGCCATGGAGCAATGCTCCAGCACCGCAGCGGCCTTCTCCCGAGGTCTGCGCAGCGGTGACCCCGCCGGGGCAGCAACGGTGATCGCAATCGCCACCAGACCCCCAATGACCGCGTCGATCCAGCGGCCAAAAGCCTGTCCGTCGCCCGTGATCAGCGTCGCCACGATGACACCTTGGGTGCCGGCTTGAAGCATCAGCAGTTGGCCCGCTCCGGCCAGCACCGCAAGCGACATGGCGACGATGCAGACGGCGGCAATCTGCCAGATGCCTACTCCGAAGAACTGCACGAAAAGATCGCCCACCAGCACTCCGATGGCCACGCCCACGGTCAGTTCGATGGCGCGACGGACTCGATTGCCGTAGGTCAACCCGAGGCAAATCATCGCCGTCACCGGCGCGAAGAAGGGCATCGAGTGACCGAGCAGATCGTGGGCCACGAACCATGCGGCCGCAGCGCCGAACGCTGCCTGCAAGATGATGGGGAGCCGCGAGCGCAATCGATCCCCACGACGCACCCAAGCCTGCCCGGACAGGCGGACCCCGAACAACTGCTTGACCATGGAGGCTGAGTTGCGCAGATGGTGTCTCACCCGGTGGCCTCGATAGGTGCGAACGTGTCGACATCCATGTCAAAACCTCGTGGCACAAGGGGGTAGGTGTCGGGGCCGAAGAGGCAGTCTTCTTGGGCCGCCCACTGTGCTGCGTAGGGGGCATAGTCACCCTGGCCGTCACGTCCACAGGCGCGATCTAGGCGCAAGGCCGCAGGAGCGTGGACCCACACGGTCAGCGCGAACTCGTCGCGGCGGGAATGCGCCGTTGAGCCGACCCCTTCAACGATGACGACATCGGTGTCGGGGACGTCCACGACGGCGCCCGGGGCGTTAGCAGCCCAATCCCAGCGTTGGTATGTCGCGACGCCCCCGGCCGTCAACGGCTCCAGGATGTCGGTGGCCACGGTGCGAACCGCTTGGACAAGCCCGTCCCAGCCGGGATAGATCTCATCCATGGACAAGACGTATACCGAGGCTCCGGCCGCCCGCAGGGCTGCCGCGACGGTTGCGGCGAGGTGAGTCTTGCCCCCGCCGCTGCGTCCATCGATGGCCACAAGGGTCGGTCTGCGGGCGCGGGTAGCCAACACCCTCGCGGCAAGGTGATCTGCGCCCGGCGTGAAATCAGCGATGAGGTGGCCTCACGCTGGCTTGCTCGCGGCCATGAACGCGTCCACATCGGATGCATCCCCGAGTACCTCGACCGCGCAATGGTCGCGGCGGCCAAAAGCATGCAGCAGCAACTCGACAGGTTCCCCGTTCACTGCAATGCTGCCGTAGCCCCGAGGCGGCCGCCGCAGCGGGGCACGACCCGTGCCGGGTGCCACCGCGACCACCCCTACCGGCGACGTTCGGTAGAACAGCCGACCTGCGCGGCGAAGGAGCGTCCACGCGGCATCGACGGTGTCCTGGTCGTAGGTGCTTTCGGAGGCGGTGCTGGTGTCGTCATCGCGACCAGCGGCGGCTCGCAGGATGTCTTCGGTGTGGATCAGAAACTCCGCGACGTTCATAGCACCGTCAACTGCGGCAAGCGCGGCGGGTGACCAGCGAGGCGGCCCCGAACGCACGCGCTCCACCAGGTCCTCAAACGGCAGAGCCGCCAACTCCGATTGCACTGTCTCGGCATGCGAAGCCAACGGGGGGACCACCATCGCAAGTGCCGCATCGGGGCGAGCGTCGCGCACGACGAGGTGCACGAGCAGATCACGGACGTCCCACCCCTCACACAGGGTCGGGGCAGAGGGGCCAGCTGTCAGCGCAGCCTCACAGAGGGCGCGGCGGTGTCGTTGAGCCAAAGTCATGGTTCCATCCAAACACCTCGACGCACCGAACTCCTGGGCGCAGGCACCGTCGGCCCCCGTGCGACCATGTGAGGTCTGTGCGTTTGTATGCCGTCTGCGGCGTCACGCTTCATGCCGCTGGGAAGGCTGTGCACCACGATGAGTACGGGCTCCATCGCGGCTCCGCCCAACCCACCGCGCGCCAGCGGCGCGGTGCTGCGCCAAGGCTTCGCCATCATGTGGACCGGTGCCAAGCAGCAACCCTGGTGGCTTTCCGGTGCTGTTGTCGGGGCCGTGCTGTGGGCCGGGGCGACGGTCGCGACCGCGTGGGCCCTAGGTCACCTCACCGATACCGTCATCGCCCCGGCGATCAAAGCGGGTAACGTCACTTCAGCGGGTCTGTGGACGATTTTCTGGATCCTGAGCGCCATCTTGTTCGTCAACGTTGTAGGCGTGATCTTGCGCCGGGTCCTGGCCGGGGTGGCCGGCTTCAATTTGCAGGCGTTGTATCGCCAGCGCGTTACCCGCCAGTACCTGCGTTTGCCACTGACGTGGCATCACCGTCACCCATCAGGTCAGTTGCTGTCCAACGCGCATTCCGACATCGAGGCGACGTGGCAGGTGTTCAACCCGCTCCCGATGGCGTTAGGAGTCGTGGTGATGCTGTTCATCGCGGGGGGGCAGATGCTCTCGGTCGACCCGTTCTTGGCGTTGGTCGGGCTGTTGGTCTTCCCGGCGCTGTTCGCTGCCAACCTGGTATATCAGCGTGCGATGTCCCCCAAGATCACCCGTGCGCAACAGTTGCGCGCGCGGGTCAGCGAAGTGGCTCACGAATCGTTCGAGGCCGGGCTCGTCGTCAAGGCGATGGGCCGCGAGGAGCACGAGAGCGACCGGTTCGGTGGTGCCACCAACGTGCTGCGCGATTCACTGATCGATGTGGGCCGCACCCGGGGAGTGTTTGAGCCTGCCATTGAGGCCATCCCAACCCTCGGCACGTTGGCCGTACTGGGGGTCGGCACGGCTCGTGTTGCCTCCGGCGACATCGACGTTGCCGACGTGGTGCAGATTGCCTATCTCTTCTCGATTCTAGCGTTCCCCGTGCGCGCGCTGGGGTGGGTGCTGGCCGAGATCCCACGCTCGGTGGTCGGCTACCGCCGCGTCGACTCGGTGCTCACCGCCGCCGGCTCGATGGAGTACGGCGAAGCGCAGGTGGCACCCGGGGGTGCAGTAAGAGCGGAGGCGCGCGACATCGACTTCGCCTACCGGATCGACACCAGCGCAGCGAGTGAACAGTGGGACGCACAAGAACGTAACCAGGCAAGCGTTGAACTGGTGCCGGTCATCCACGGCGTGAGCCTCGACATAACTGCGGGGTCCACCACCGCCCTCGTGGGCCCCACGGGCTCCGGCAAGTCGACCTTAACTCAGCTCAGCGTGCGCCTCGTTGACCCCGACCACGGTGTGATCACCCTCGATGACGTTGACCTGCGCAGTGTGCACAGCGGGGGAGTCACCGATATCGCTGCGTTGGTGAGCCAGCAGACCTTCATGTTCGACGACACGGTGGCTGCCAACGTGGCCTTAGGCGGTGATTACACGCGGGCCCAGATCGCCGACGCCATCGAGGTCGCCCAGGCTTCGGGGTTTGTCGCTGACCTGGCCGACGGGCTCGACACCGTGGTGGGGGAGCGCGGTGGAACGCTCTCGGGCGGGCAGCGCCAGCGGATCGCTCTGGCGCGTGCCATCGTGCGCTCGCCTCGCTTCCTCGTGCTGGACGACGCCACGAGCGCTATCGACCCGGGCCTCGAGCAGGACATCCTCGCTGGGTTGCGCTCGGCGGCCCGCGGGATGACCGTGTTGCTCGTGGCCTACCGGATGGCGACCATCTTGCTGGCCGACCGCATTCTGTACGTCGAGGCGGGGCGAGTGGTGGACGAGGGCAGCCACCAGGAGCTGGTTGCCCGGTGTCCGGGATACGCCAACGTGGTCCAGGCTTACGCTCGCGAGTCGGCAGACAGGGCGGCTGTGCGGGCTCAGGAGGTGACGCCATGAGCACTGCGACGCCACCCAACGACGCCAACGACGCCAACGAATCGAGCGCGACGCACTCGGGGAGTCGTATCGGCGAAAGCTCGGAGTTGTCCACGACGGCCACGCTGCGACGCGGGTTGGAGTTGTCCCCAGAGTTGAAACAGGGATTGCTCATCACCGTCCTCCTGGCCCTGGTCGCCACCCTGGGCCGGGTGTTGATCCCGTTGGTGGTGCAACAGACCACCGACAACGGCATCAAGGCCAAAGGCGGGCCCGACGTGGGGTTTGTGTTGGGAGCCATTGCCCTTGCCGCGGCAGCGATCGCGGTCGCTAGCGTGGCGCAATACTTGGTGAACCTGAGGCTTTTTACCTCCGCAGAGAAGGGACTCGCCACCCTACGGATCCGAGCGTTCCGGCACATCCATGACCTCTCGGTGCTGACCCAAAGCACCGAGCGGCGCGGCGCGTTGGTCTCCCGCGTGACCAGCGACGTCGACACCATCTCGATGTTCGTCCAGTTTGGCGGGTTGATGCTACTGATCTCGACCGCGCAGATCGCGCTCGTCAGTGTGCTGATGGTCATCTACAGTCCGATCCTGGCGGGCGTTGTCTATTCGTGCTTCATACCCCTGGTGCTGCTGATCCGGCGGTTCCAGCCGGCGCTGGGACGGGCCTACGGCGTGGTCAGGGTCCGTGTGGGAGACATGCTCGGGGCCATTTCTGAGTCGGTCGTGGGTGCTGTGGCCATCAGGTCCTATGGGGTGCAAGCCCGCACGCAGTCGCGCATTGATGCCGCCATCGACGTGCACCGCCGCAGCGCGATCTACGCCCAGGCCCGCTCGGTATTCGCGTTCGTGTCCGGGCAGGCGTTCGTGGGGCTGACCTTGGCGATCGTGCTGGTGGTCGGCACGATCCTGGCTGCGCGCGGCTCCCTGACCCTCGGCGAGTTGTTGGCCTTCCTCTTTTTGGTCAACCTCTTCACCCAGCCCGTTTTGATGGCCACGGAGATTTTCAACGAGATGCAGAACGCCGTCGCCGGGTGGCGGCGCGTCATCGGGATCATCGACACACCCGCGGACGTGGCCGACCCCGGCGAGGAGGGCATCACCCAGCCGCGAGGCCCCATCACCGTGGACTTCGCGGACGTCGGCTACTCCTACCCCGGGGGTGAGCCCGTGCTGACCGGGGTCACCGTTCGGGTCGAGCCGCGCAGCCGCGTCGCGATCGTTGGCCAGACGGGGTCGGGCAAGACCACGATGGCCAAGTTGCTGACCCGCCTGATGGACCCCATCTGCGGACAGATCACCATCGATGGCGACCCCCTATCGCAGATTTCGTTCGACTCGCTGCGCTCTCGAGTGGTGATGGTCCCTCAGGAGGGCTTCCTGTTCGACCAAACTCTGCTGGAGAACATTCGGTACGGGCACCTACGCGCCACCGACGATGACGTCGCCTTGGCCATCACCGAGTTAGGGCTCGACGCGTGGGTGAGCGGCTTGCCGCACGGTCTGCATACCGGCGTCGGCCAACGGGGCGAGTCGCTGTCGGCGGGAGAGCGCCAACTCGTGGCGATCGCCCGGGCCTACCTGGCCGACCCCGATCTGTTAGTGCTTGACGAGGCCACCAGCGCCGTTGATCCGGCCACCGAAGTGCGGATCCAACGGGCCCTGGAAGGTCTCAGCGCTGGGCGCACATCCGTGGCTATTGCCCACCGACTATCGACCGCCGCTGCGGCGGACGTCGTCATCGTGGTGGACCACGGCGAGGTCGTGCAGGTCGGGTCGCACGAAGACCTCGTCGCTCAAGACGGGGTCTACGCAGCAATGTTCGCCTCCTGGTCCGCCCAACACGCCACCCCCACCACAGCGCAGTCCCCCTCATGACCAAAGTCGCGTCGCTCGCCGTGTTGATCGGGGGCCTTGTCGCTGCCATCACCGGCGGGCGAGTCTGGGTGCGTTTCACGGTTGAGGATCCGGTTTTGGGTCCAAGCGCGCGTGCCGCGAGTGGGTATGCCGTCAGCTCCGCCCTGTCGGCGGCGTGCATCGTGGCCCTAGCTGCGGGGCTCGCCGCGCTGCTGACCCGTCGTACGCCGCGCAGCATCGCGTTGCTCGTCTTGGCGTTAGATGCCGCGTGGGGCAGTTACTTGACGGTGCGTGTGCTCGCTGACCCGGCACAGGCACTGATCACGTCGGGATCGCCCGACCTCGGCCTCACGGTCACCGGCGAAGTGAGCGCTCAGGGAGCGCAGACCACGGTCTACGCCTACGCGTTTCTCGTGGCTGCGGTGGTGGTCACCGGTGCTGCGTTCCTGGTCGCGGTGGGTACGAGTGCCCGTTTTGCTGCCCGTACGTCGCACGCGTCATCGATGGCCGCCCAGCCCACGAAGAGCGGGGCCGCGGCGAAACCTCTGCCGGCAGCCGAGCGCGAACGCCGAGCGAACGCCGCTGCCTGGGATGACATCAGCCGGGGGGACGACCCCACGGCTACGGATCCGGAGGGGACGGCCGAGGGGCCGGACCAGACCTCCGACCCCCCGGATTCGCTCGCCTAACGCCGACTGCTGGCACAATGAGCCGCCAGTGTTGATTCGACCAAGGAGATTGACGTGGAAGACGAGTTCGGGCACGGCCACAGTTTCGCGGCGTGGGCCGGTGTGGGGATTCTCATCCTGGGCAGCGCGCTCATTGCCGTGGGCCAGTTCTTCACGATCATGTGGTGCACCTGGCTCGGTATCGCGCTGTGCGTGGTGGGCATCGTCGCCTGGGTCGCTCTGACTCGTGCTGGCTACGGTGAGGATCTGCACGCCGCGAGCGACCACCAAGACGCGTAGGGCGGTCCCGTGCGGTGGCCCCGCAACGTTAGGCTGGCGTGGTGTCAACCGTCTTAGAACAGATCATCGATGGGGTCAAAATCGACCTCGCCCAACGACAGCGTGACGTCTCGCTGAGCGATCTACACGAGGTCGCCGCGCAGGCACCTCCCGCTATCGACGCGCTGGCCGCTCTCCAGGTCGAGCAGGGCGTTCACGTGATCGCGGAGGTCAAGCGGGCGAGCCCCTCGAAGGGAAAACTCGCGGCCATCGCAGACCCTGCCGCCCTAGCCGCCTCGTACGCAGCCGGTGGTGCCAGTGTGATCAGCGTGCTGACGGAGCAGCGCCGGTTCGGTGGAAGTCTCGCCGACTTCGCTGCGGTGCGCGCGGTGGTTAACGTTCCGGTGTTGCGCAAAGACTTTATCGTCGAGGATTACCAAGTGTGGGAGGCCCGAGCGTGGGGCGCCGATCTGGTGTTGCTCATCGTTGCTGCGCTCGATGATGAACACTTGAACCATCTGCTTGCTGTGGTCACCGAAGCCGGTATGCACGCGCTGGTTGAGGTCCACGACGAGGCAGAAGTCGCTCGCGCCGTGGCTGCCGGTGCTCGCATCATCGGGGTGAACGCCCGTGATCTGCGCACCCTCGACGTGGACCGCACGACGTTTGCCCGCCTCGCTGGCGCCATACCGGCCGGGGTGGTCACGATCGCCGAGTCTGGCGTCCGCGGGCCCGACGACGTAGCCGACTACGCGTCCCAAGGGGCTCACGCCGTCCTGGTTGGCGAAGCCCTGGTGACCGGGGACGACCCGGCACACACGCTCGAGCAATTCTTGGCTGCGGGAGATCGTGGCGCGACGACGATGGAAGGAACCCGATGACCGCCACCAGCACCCCGATCACTACCCCTGCGACCTCGACGCTCGACCTGCCAGGGCGATTCGGCGCGTTCGGCGGGCGGTACGTGCCCGAGGCGTTAGTCGCGGCCCTCGACGAGCTCGACGAGGCCCGGCTCGCGGCGATGGCTGACCCCGCTTTTGCCGCAGAACTCGACGAATTGCAGCGCAATTACACCGGCCGCCCCAACCCGCTCACCGAGGCCGCGCGCTTCGCCGAGCACGCTGGTGGCGCCCGGATCTTCCTCAAACGCGAAGACCTCAATCACACCGGCTCCCACAAGATCAATAACGTGCTGGGCCAAGCCCTGTTGACCAAGCGCATGGGCAAGACCCGCGTCATCGCAGAGACCGGTGCTGGGCAACACGGTGTAGCTGCCGCAACCGCTGCCGCGCTGATGGGGCTGGAGTGCACCGTCTACATGGGCAAGAAGGACACCGAGCGTCAAGCGTTGAACGTTGCTCGCATGCGCCTCTTGGGTGCCGAAGTCGTCCCCGTCACCCACGGCAGTGCCACGTTGAAGGACGCGATCAACGAGGCCATGCGCGACTGGGTCACCACCGTCGAGCGCACCCACTACATGCTAGGCACGGTGACCGGCCCGCACCCCTTCCCGACGATGGTGCGCGACTTTCACTCCATCATCGGCAACGAGGCTTACGACCAAATCCTCGCGGCCACGGGTCGACTGCCCGACGCGATCTGTGCGTGTGTCGGGGGTGGGTCGAACGCCATCGGGATCTTCCACCGCTTCATGAATGAGCCCTCCGTGCGCCTGATCGGTCTTGAGGCGGGCGGGGACGGCATCGAGACGGGTCGACACGCGTCCCGGTTCTCCACCGGCACCCCCGGCGTGTTGCACGGTGCTGCGACGTACCTGATGCAAGACGAGGACGGTCAAACGCTGGACTCACATTCGGTCTCGGCGGGCATGGATTACCCCTCTGTCGGCCCCGAGCACGCCAGCCTGTTCAGCGCCGGCCGTGCGGAGTACTACCCCGTGACCGACACCGAGGCTATGGACGCCTTCTCCCTGCTCTGCCGCACCGAGGGCATCATCCCGGCGATTGAGTCTGCGCACGCCCTGGCCGGTGCGTTGCGCATCGGTCAAGAATCCGGCGAAGGCTCGATCATTCTGGTCAACCTATCCGGGCGCGGGGACAAGGATGTGGACACGGCGGCCCGGTGGTTCGACATCGTTGACGGTGAAGACCTAGTGCATGCAGAAGAGATCAAAGCGGCAGAGCCCGTCGCAGAAGCCGAGGGAAGTGGCTGGTGAGCATCGCACTTGACGCTGTTTTTGCCCGTTGCAAGACCGAACACCGAGCGGCCCTGGTGGGCTACCTCCCAGCGGGCTATCCCGACCAAAAGGCGTCGGAGAAGGCTGTTGGCGACCTGGCACGCGCGGGAGCCGACATCGTCGAGGTCGGGGTTCCCTACTCTGACCCACTGATGGATGGACCGGTTATTCAAGAGGCGGCCGATCATGCCCTCGCGGGTGGTTTCCGATTCGCCCACCTACTGCGTTGCGTTCAGGCGGTGGCCGATGCTGGCGCGGTGCCTGTGGTGATGAGCTACTGGAACCCCGTGCTGCGGTATGGTCCCGACCGGTTCGCTCGTGACTTGGCCGCCGCTGGTGGCGCAGGGTTGATCACCCCGGATCTGATCCCCGACGAAGCAGGAGCGTGGACGAAGGCTGCGGCCGAGCACGAGGTGGACCCCATCTTCTTGATCGCCCCCTCGTCAACCGACGAACGACTGTCGATGACTATGAGCGCGTGCCGCGGCTTTGTGTATGCCGCTTCGACCATGGGCGTGACCGGTGCCAGGGCTGCGGTAGGCGGGGGAGCGCACGTGCTGGTGAACCGTGCTCGCGGCGTCAGCAACCTGCCCGTGTGTGTCGGTTTGGGGGTATCTACCGCCGACCAAGCCGCTGAGCTTGCGACCTTTGCCGACGGGGTCATCGTCGGCTCCGCGCTGGTAAGCGCCTTGGGTGCGGACCCCAGTGGCCACAGGCTGACGACCCTGACCAGCCAGTTGGCCGAAGGTGTCCGCAGGTGGAGCACGTCCGTGCCCGACGAGAGGAACACCTGAGTTATGCCACCTCCCCCAGCACCTCAAGCCAAGGCAACGAAGACCGCCACTGGGCCCCCCATGGGCCTGATCGGCGTGGTGATTGCTCTGCTGGTCGTGATTGTCGCCGTCTTGGTCTACCTCGTGACGCGCACTGACAGCGTGGACGCCACTGGCGGTGTCAACTCGTTGCCGCAGGGCGGTGGGTTGGTGCTCAACCCGGACGTCGGCGACGATGTGCCGCAGGTCCACATCTACGAGGACTTCCAGTGCCCGTTCTGTGGCAAACTCGAGGCGGCCTCAGGCGACGCCATCAGCGAGGCAGCGGCGGCCGGCGATATCAGGGTGACCTATACCTTCATGTCCTTCCTCGACGACAGCCTGCGTAACGATTCGTCGTCGAGAGCTGCGAACGCCGCCGTGTGCTCAGCGGACGCCGATCAACTCAGCGGATTCGTGACCAGCCTCTTCGCCCGCCAGCCGGTCCAGGAGGGCACCGAATATGAGGATCAAACCTTCGTCGACGCCGCGCAAGAGGCCGGTATCGAAGGCGAGGCGTTGGACACCTTCACCTCGTGTGTCGAGACCAGTGAGTACGCCGACTACGTCACCAGCATGCAGGAGCGTGCGACTGAAGACGAGGTCACCTCCTCACCGGTGGTCATGATCGACGGCGAGCGCATCAGCGACGAGCAGCTCGCCGGGTTGCTGGATAACCCGGCGTCCTTCCGGGACTTGATCGCGAGTCAGGAATGATCTTCGAGTTGGGTTCGGCGCTCCCGGCGACGCTGCCCAGCCCTGAGCAAGGCGTGTGGTACCTAGGGCCTATCCCCATCCGGGCCTACGCTTTCTGCATACTGGCCGGCATTCTCGTCGCTATCTGGATGTCGTATCACCGGATGCGCGCTCGAGGGGGCACCGGTGAGGAGATCTACGACGTCGCTGGGTGGGTCGTCGGGTTTGGCATCGTCGGTGGGCGGCTCTATCACGTCATCTCATCGCCGCGGCCCTACTTCGGCGAGAACGGCAACCCGATCGATGCCTTCAAGATTTGGGAAGGTGGTCTCGGGATCTGGGGAGCAGTGGCTCTCGGCGCTTTGGGTGCATACATTGCCTGTCGCCGTCACGACTTCAGCTTTTTGGACATTGCCGACTCGATCGTCCCCGGGCTGTTGGTCGCGCAGGCGATGGGCCGTTGGGGCAACTACTTCAACAACGAGTTGTATGGCGGTCCCTCGACGGCTCCCTGGGCGCTAGAAATCCATCAGTGGAACGGCGCGACCGGCAGCGCGGTGCTCGATGAGTCGGGATCGGCGGTTGTCCTGGGCACCTTTCAGCCCACCTTCTTGTTCGAGTCGCTGTGGGTGCTCATCGTGGCAACCGTCATCATCGTGGCGGACCGGCGGCACCGGTTCGCCAGGGGTCAGGTCTTCGCTCTCTACCTCATGGGTTACACGCTCGGGCGCTTCTTCATCGAGCTGGCGCGAACTGATCCGGCAGAGATCGTCTTCGGGCAGCGGGTCAACGTGTGGGTTTCGCTTACGATCTTTGTTTTAGGGGTTGCGATGTACCTCTGGCGGGCCAAGCGCGCCGACTTCCCTGCCCGCGGATCGGCTCACCTTGACCAGCCTGACCCGGAGCCGGAGAGCGCGCGGGTCGTTTAACGCTTGAGCTGACCCGCGCCTAAGATGTGGCGTATGCGTCGAGCCAAAATTGTCTGCACTCTCGGTCCCGCCGTCGATGACCAAGAGCAAGTCACCGCCCTGGTGAAAGCCGGCATGGATGTTGCCCGCCTCAACATGTCGCACGGCGACCACGACGAGCACCAGCGTCGCTACGACCTGGTCCGAAAGGCCGGCGACGAGGTCGGGCACGCCGTAGCAATTCTGGCTGACCTGCAGGGCCCGAAGATCCGCACCGCGCGCTTCGCTTCGGGGCCGATCACGCTGTCGGAGGGGGATCGTTTCGTCATTACCACCCGGGACGTACCCGGCGATCAAAACGAAGTAGGCACCACGCACCACGGCCTGGCCGACGACGTTGAGCCCGGCGACGACCTTCTCATAGACGACGGCAAGATTCAGTTGAAGGCCGTAGAAGTCACGGACACCGACGTCATCACCGAGGTCGTCATCGGGGGTGAGGTGTCGAACAACAAAGGCATCAACCTTCCCGGCGCGGCCGTCAGCGTGCCGGCGCTCAGCGAGAAGGACGCCGACGACCTACGGTGGGCCTTGCGTGCTGGTGCCGACCTCATTGCGTTGTCGTTCGTGCGTTCTGCCGACGACCTCGACGACGTGCACGCGATCATGGACGAGGTCGGCATCCACCGGCCCGTGATCGCCAAGGTGGAGAAGCCCCAGGCGGTCGATAACCTCGAAGGAATCGTGAAAGCGTTCGACGCCATCATGGTTGCTCGCGGCGACCTAGGCGTGGAGTTGCCGCTGGAGCAGGTGCCGCTGGTGCAAAAGCGCGCGGTGGAGATGGCTCGACGCAACGCTAAGCCGGTCATCGTGGCGACGCAGGTGTTGGAGTCGATGATCACGAACGCGCGGCCCACGCGCGCTGAGGCCAGCGACTGCGCTAATGCCGTGTTGGATGGCGCTGACGCGATCATGCTTTCGGGTGAGACCAGCATCGGCGAGTGGCCGATTAGGGCTGTCGAGACCATGGCCACCATTATCGAGAACATCGAAGATGAGGCTCTAGACCGGATCACACCGTTGGGCAGTAGGCCCAAGACGACCAGCGGTGCCGTCACCATGGCGGCCGCAGATATCGCGGCCTTACTCAAGGTGTCTTTCATGGTGACGTTCACCCAGACCGGAGACTCGGCCCGTCGGATGTCCAGGCTGCGCTCGGCTATTCCGATGTTGGCCTTCACGCCGATGGCCACGACCCGTTCACAACTGGCGCTGTCGTGGGGAATCGAGACCTTTCTCACGCCATACGTTGAGCACACCGACGAGATGGTGATGCAAGTCGACGAAGCCCTGTTGCGCGAAAAGCGTTGCAAAGAAGGCGATTTGATCGTTATTGTGGCCGGTTCGCCGCCAGGGGTGCCTGGGTCAATCAATGCCCTCCGCATCCACAAGGTAGGCGACGCCGTGTTTGGTCGGGCCGGTGCCTACGCTCGGCTACGCGAGGACGCTGACGGGCGTATATGATCTTCCTGCCCTAGGCCGGGGTGGTGGAATGGCAGACACGGAGCACTCAAAATGCTTTGCTCGAAAGGGCGTGCGGGTTCGAATCCCGCTCCCGGCACACGTAAAGGATGCAGATGACTGAACAACCCTCGTTTGACGCCGAATCAGCGCTCGCCGATCTCGACGCTTCAGCCCCCAGCCCGACCAAGAAGCACCGCATAGTAGTGGCCGAGGACGAAGCGCTGATCCGGATGGACCTCACCGAAATGTTGATCGAGGCCGGGCACGACGTGGTCGGGCAGGCATCAGACGGCAAACAAGCGGTGGAAATGGCCCGTGAGTTGCGCCCGGACCTGGTGGTGATGGACGTCAAGATGCCCGTGATGGACGGTCTGACGGCCGCCGAGATCGTGGGCCGCGAGGGTCTTGCTGCCGTCGTGATGCTGACTGCGTTCAGCGACAGCACCCTGGCGGAGCGTGCCGCCGAGGCCGGTGTCATGTCTTACGTGGTCAAGCCATTCGCTTCGCACGATGTGCTTCCCGCATTGGAGATTGCAGCAGCCCGGTGGCAGCAGCGAGTGGCGCTAGAAGCCGAGGTCGCTGATTTGTCCGATCGTCTCGAAACCCGCAAGCGTCTCGACCGAGCCAAGGGCCTGTTGATGACGACGCTCAAGGTCACCGAGGCTGAGGCCTTCCGGTGGATTCAGAAGGCGGCTATGGACCGTCGCATGTCGATGCGCGAGGTCGCCGACGCCGTGGTGTCGGGGATGGACACAAAGTAGATCTCGATTCTGTCGTTTCAACGTATTGACCGCTAGGTCACGACCGCACTGACCGCAGACACTGCCAGCGGCGCAACCAGCAGGGCGGGTAGCAAGTCCGCAACCGGCACCTCTCGGACTCGCAGCAGGCGCAGCGCGAGTCCGATCAACAAGAGCCCGCCGACCGCGCTCAAGGCAGCGACCTGCGCCTCAGAGATAACGGAGCCGATAGCCACCCCGATCAGCGTGAGTAGGCCCTGCACCACCGCCACCGACAGGGCCGAAAAGAGAACCCCCAGCCCGAAGGATGCGGCGAAGGCCATAGCGGCGAAAAGGTCCAAACTCGATTTGAGCACCAGTTGATCGATACCTCGACCTAGGCCATCAGACAGCGAGCCCAAAATGGCCAGTGGCCCCACGCAAAACAGTAACGAGGTGCTGAGCCATCCTTCGATGAATCGCTCCCGCGCACCCACCTCGTTCACGTCCACGTCCGTGCCCGACGAGGCGGCGGGGCCCAGCTTGCCGGCATACTGCTGCACGATTCCCGCAATCGAGGCTAGGCGCTCCTCCAGACGCAGCAACGAGCCCGCTATGCCGCCGATCAGTAGCGAAGCGAGCACCACTAACACGGGCACCCCGGTGCCCACGGCGGTCTCTAGATCCGGCGACGTGACCTGGTAGGCCGACAGGGCCGCGACCAATAGCGTCACCAAACCCAACGCGTCGGTCACCACCGATCGCACCCGCTGCGGCAGCCGGTGGCCAAGCGCCATACCCAGCCCGCCGCCCAACACAATCGCCACGACGTTGATCACGGTGCCCAGACCAGGGAAGGTGCTATTCACAGGAGCGAGGGTATGCGCCAGCGCGCCCCGCCGATGAACGTGTGACTAGGCGTTGGACGACTTCGGGGGCTTGGACCGCAGCGTGCAGGTCAGACGGGCCGTGCAGACCCGGTCGCCCGCTTCGTCGCTAATGACGATTTCGTAGCAGGCGATGGCGCTGCCCAGTCGCAGCGGGGTGGCCACGCCCGTGACAACCCCCGGGGGGCGGACCGCCTTGTGGTGCGTTGCGTTGATGTCGATTCCTACCGCTGCGCGACCTGGGCCGGCGTGCAGCATCGCGGCGATGCTGCCCACCGTCTCGGCGAGTACCACGCTAGCCCCGCCGTGTAGCAGGCCGTAGGGCTGCGTGTTGCCCTCAGCAGGCATGGTCGCGACGACGCGATCGGCGCTGGCCTGGGTGACTTCGATACCCATCCGCTCGATGAGCGTGCCGGTGGCCATCACCACCATGTCCGTGGGGGTCACCTCGTCCGCTGTGAGGCCGTCGCTGGATGCCGTGGGGCCGGGAGTGTCAGTCATGGGTCATAGGGTGCCACCTGTGACCGTGAACTCCTCGCAGCGCCTTTTGCTCCTCGATGGACACTCGTTGGCCTACCGCGCCTTCTTCGCGTTGCCCGCTGAGAACTTTTCGACGACGACCGGGCAGACCACCAACGCGGTCTACGGATTCATCTCGATGTTGATCAACGTGCTACGCGACGAAGCGCCCAGCCACATCGCCGTCGCCTTCGACAAATCCCGTCAAACCTTCCGGACGCAGGAGTATGCGGAGTACAAAGCCGGCCGCGCGAAGACGCCTGACGAGTTCGCCGGGCAGTTGCCGCTGATCCGTGAGGTTCTCGACGCTCTTCGCATTGCCCACCTTGACGTGGATGGGTTCGAGGCGGACGACATTATCGCCACCTTGACCGCCCGCGCCCGAGATGAAGGCATGGAGGTGCTCATCTGCTCCGGCGACCGTGACGCCATCCAGCTGATCGACAAGAAGTGCACGTTGCTCTACCCCCGCAAAGGTGTGTCGGATCTGGTACGGATGACCCCGGAGGTGGTGTTCGAGAAGTACGGCGTGACTCCAGAGTTGTACAGCGACCTCGCCGCGATGGTGGGCGAGGCTTCAGACAATTTGCCCGGGGTGCCGGGGGTGGGGCCGAAGACAGCCGCCAAGTGGATCGCCACGCACGAAGACCTCTCCGGGATCGTCGCGCACATCGACGAGCTGCCCGGTAAGGCCGGACAGTCGATGCGCGACAACCTCACCAACGTGTTGCGCAACCGCAAACTGAACCGCCTCATCGACGACCTCGAGCTGCCGGTCAGCGTCCAGGACTCGGTGCGGCACACCTGGGACCGCGATGAGGTTCACCGGGTCTTTGATGGGCTTGAGTTCAGGGTGTTGCGGGACCGGCTCTTTGACACCCTCGGTGCCGTTGAAGACGAAAGCGAAGCCGATCGCGGCATCGACGTCGCCGGTCAGACGCTGGCTGAAGGCGAGCTCGGCCCGTGGCTCGAAGCGCATTCTGCGGCGAATAGCCGCGTGGCGCTCTCGATGGTCGGCACTGGTCGACCTGCAGCGGGGGAGGCACAGGGTCTGGCTCTGGCCACAGCCGACGCGGCTGCATACGTTGACCTTGTGGAGTGCAACGACGCCGACGATACGTCGCTGGCGCGTTGGCTGGCTGATACTGAGCGCCCCAAGGTCGTTCACGACGACAAAGCATTGCTTCACGGTTTGCGGGCGAGGGGAATGTCGCTGGCAGGGGTGGTCAGCGATACCGGTTTGGTGGCCTACCTGGTCCGCCCGGATCAACGCTCGTACGATCTTGCCGACCTCGTGTTGCGGTATCTGCAGCGCGAATTGCGGGCCGACGAGCCGGCTGCCGCAGCGCCACAACTTGAGCTCGACCTCACCGGCAGCGACGACACCGCCGCTGCCGAGGTTGGCCAGTCGGCGATGGTTGCTGCTCGCGCGATCCACGACCTGTCGTTAGCGCTCGATAACGAGTTGGCGGATGTCCAGGGCCAAGAGTTGCTGCGCGACATGGAGCTGCCGTTGGTTGATGTGCTGTCGAGGATGGAGCACGTTGGGATCGCGGTGGACTACGAAGGGCTCCGCACGTTGGACGACGAGTTCGCGGCGTCGATGGCTGCGGCCCAGCAGGACGCTTGGAACGCGATCGAGGACGAAACAGTTAATCTCGGCTCGCCGAAACAGCTCCAGGCGGTCCTTTTTGACCGGCTAGCGCTGCCGAAAACTCGAAAAACCAAGACCGGCTACACCACCGACGCCGAAGCTCTCGCCGGTCTGTACGCGCAGACTGACCATCCTTTCCTCGAAGCGCTGCTCCGACACCGAGACGTCACCCGACTGCGGGTCACTGCCACTGGTCTGCTGCGTTCGATTGCCGACGACGGGCGCATCCACACGACATACCAGCAGACGATCGCGGCCACGGGACGGCTGAGTTCGACGGACCCCAACCTGCAGAATATTCCGATCCGCACCGAGGAGGGGCGACGGATCCGGACGATCTTCGTCGTAGGCGACGAGTACGAGACCTTGCTGTCGGCCGATTACAGTCAGATTGAGATGCGCATCATGGCTCACCTTTCCGGCGACGACGGCCTGATTGAGGCCTTCCGGACCGGCGAGGATCTCCACCGGTTCGTGGGATCGCGGGTATTCGGGGTTGAGCCGGCTGACGTCACCGCCGCGATGCGCTCGAAGGTAAAGGCGATGAGCTACGGGCTGGCCTACGGTCTGTCGGCTTTTGGTCTGTCCAAGCAGTTGGCCGTCTCCACCGAAGAAGCCAAAGGCCTGATGGACGAATACTTCGAGCGCTTTGGGGGAGTGCGCGACTACCTGCGCGACGTCGTTGCCCAAGCTCGGGGCACCGGATTCACCGAGACGATCTTTGGGCGTCGCCGGTACCTGCCCGATCTGAACTCAGACAACCGTCAACGACGCGAGATCGCCGAACGGATGGCCCTGAACGCCCCCATTCAGGGATCGGCCGCCGACATCATCAAGGTCGCCATGCTGCGGGTCGAGGAAGCCCTTCGGGAGTCCGGCGCGCAGTCGCGAATATTGCTGCAGGTCCACGATGAATTGGTTCTGGAGATCGCTTCGGGTGAGCGTGAAGCCGTCGAGACCCTCGTCCGCACCGAAATGGCCGCTGCCGCAGACCTCTCGGTCCCTCTGGACGTCAGCATCGGTGCCGGGGTCACCTGGCACGCCGCAACCCACTGAGTGGCCGTCGTGGCGCGGTCGCGACGAGATTGACCTGCCCGACTGGGGTTGAGTACGCTGGCTGACGCGCGACGTGCGTGAGTGCTCGTGCAACCTGTCCATATGGGCGGCAACAATCGCCGCTTTCAAGCCATGTCCACCAACGGAGTCCCTACTACATGACTGCCACCACGGCCGAAAAGGCCCCCACTCAGATCGCCATTAACGACATCGGGTCTGAGGAAGATTTACTCGCGGCGATTGACGCGACGATCAAGAACTTTAACGACGGAGACATCGTCGAAGGAGTCATCGTCAAGGTTGACCGGGACGAGGTCCTGCTCGACATCGGTTACAAGACCGAAGGCGTCATCCCCTCCCGCGAGTTGGCGATTAAGCACGACATCGACCCGTCCGAGATTGTCTCGGTCGGCGACGAGGTCGAAGCGCTCGTCTTGCAGAAGGAAGATAAAGAAGGCCGCCTGATCCTGTCCAAGAAGCGCGCGCAGTACGAGCGCGCCTGGGGCTCGATCGAGAAGGTCAAGGAAGAAGACGGCGTCGTCACCGGCACCGTCATCGAGGTCGTCAAGGGTGGCCTCATCCTGGACATCGGTCTGCGCGGCTTCTTGCCCGCCTCCTTGGTCGAGATGCGTCGCGTTCGGGACCTGCAGCCCTACGTCGGTAAGGCCATTGAGGCCAAGATCATCGAGCTCGACAAGAACCGCAACAACGTGGTCCTGTCTCGTCGCGCATGGTTGGAGCAGACGCAGTCCGAGGTCCGCACGACCTTCCTGAAGGAACTTCAAAAGGGCCAGGTGCGCTCGGGTGTGGTGTCGAGCATCGTCAACTTCGGTTCCTTCGTGGACCTTGGCGGCGGCGTCGACGGCTTGGTGCACGTCAGCGAGTTGTCCTGGAAGCACATCGACCACCCAGGCGAGGTTGTCGAGGTTGGCGACGAGGTCACCGTTGAGGTGCTCGACGTCGACATGGACCGTGAGCGCGTGTCGCTATCGTTGAAGGCGACGCAGGAGGACCCGTGGCAGCACTTTGCCCGCACCCATGCGATCGGTCAGGTCGTGCCCGGAAAGGTCACCAAGTTGGTGCCGTTCGGCGCGTTTGTGCGCGTCGAAGACGGCATCGAGGGCTTGGTCCACATCTCCGAGTTGGCCGAGCGCCACGTGGAACTGCCGGAGCAGGTCGTCCAGGTCGGCACCGACATCTTCGTCAAGGTCATCGACATCGACTTGGAGCGTCGCCGTATCTCACTGTCGCTGAAGCAGGCCAACGAGGCTGTCACGCAGGACTTCGACCCCACGCTGTACGGCATGGCGGCTGAGTACGACGACGAGGGGAACTATAAGTACCCCGAGGGCTTCGACTCTGATAAGCAGGAATGGCTCGAAGGTTTCGAGGCCCAGCGTGAGAAGTGGGAGCAGGAGTATGCCGACGCGCATGCCCGCTTCGAAGCTCACCAGGCTGCGGTTGAGGCTGCTGCCGAGGCCGAGGAGAACGCCCCGGAGACCTCCTCGAGCTCTTCGAGCAGTTCCCCGTCCACGTCGTACTCTTCCGACTCGGCGTCGTCCCCGACTGCCAGCACAGCAAGTGAGCCCACGCCGTCGGCCCCCGAGGTTGACGACACCGCTGGCACCTTGGCCTCCGACGAGGCCCTGGCTGCCCTGCGGGAGAAGTTGACTGGCGGCTGAGCCACCGACAAAGGCGCTGCGCGCCTGGAGTCTCGTGAAGGCCCCGTCCACCCAGGTGGACGGGGCCTTCACGGCGTTGCAGGGCATTCTCAAGAGTGGCTGGCGGAACTATGTGTGTGAGGCGAGTCACAGGGTGACGAGATTGCCAAGTGACACGCGCCGCTGTACCTTTCACTCTATGGAATACAAATTCCATCCAGTGAAATTGTACTCATACACCTAGGAGGACCTGGCCGTGTCAGACAAAGATGTCAGCACTGCATCGGGCAAGCATCCCATCGATGAGATCCTGCCGCTCCCACAGATGACGCTCTACGGCTTGCAGCACGTCTTGAGCATGTACGCCGGCGTCGTCGCTGTTCCCCTCATTGTGGGCAACGCCCTCGGCCTGTCGGGTCCGGACATTACCTACCTTGTTTCTGCGGGTCTCTTTATCTCGGGCCTGGCCACCATCTTGCAGACCGTCGGTATTTGGAAGATCGGTGCCCGTCAGCCTCTTGTGCAGGGCACGTCGTTTGCGGCAGTCTCCACGATCCTGGCCGTAGGCACCGCAGAAGGCGGCCGTACCGGACTCGTTGCCGTGTTCGGTGCCATTATTGTCGCCGGCGCGTTGGCCTTTTTCTTGGCACCGGTCTTCACCTCCCTGTTGCGCTTCTCCCGAGGTAGTCACCGGAACCGTCATCACGATCATCGGTATCTCGCTGCTGCCAGTGGCCATCAACTGGGGTGCTGGCGGAGTCGGCTCCGAAGAGTTCGGCTCCATGGAGAACGTCGGTCTCGCAGCAACGACCGTGCTGATCATTGTGTTGATCTACCGTTTCCTGCCGGGCTTTTTCAGCCGGGTGGCCATTCTTCTCGGCTTGATTCTCGGCACGATCGTGGCCATTCCGTTCGGCCTCACGGACTTCAGCCGCATCGACGATGCGTCGGTGTTTCAACTGACGACGCCCTTCCACTTCGGCACGCCCACGTTCGAGGTCGGGGCTATCATTTCGATGTTCATCGTCATGCTGGTCATCATGACCGAAACGACGGCCGACATCTTGGCGGTCGGTGAAGTTGTAGGCAAGCCTGCCGATCGACAGCAGGTGACCAACGGGCTACGTGCCGACATGCTCGCCACCACGTTCGCCGGATTCTTCAACGGCTTCTCCGTGAGCGCCTTTGCGCAGAACGTCGGCCTGGTCGCCATCACGGGTATCAAGAGCCGCTTTGTCGTTGCTGTCGGTGGTGTGATTCTGTTGTTGCTGGGGCTCTTCCCGATCCTGGGTGCCTTCATCGCTCTGGTCCCGCTTCCCGTCTTGGGTGGTGCAGGTCTAGCGCTTTTTGGCACGGTTGCCGCGAGCGGCATTCGTACCCTGGCGCATGTGGACTACGACGGCAACGCCAACCTCGTTATCGTGGCTTTGGCCCTCGGCATGGGAATCATCCCCATCTCGGTGCCGACGTTCTACGAAGAGTTCCCCGAGTGGTTCATCGTGATCTTCGACTCGGGCATCACCGCAGCCGCCATCACCGCAGTGCTGCTGAACATCATCTTCAACATCGTCGGCCGCACTGACGACGCTGAAGGTCCCATCTTCTCCGAAGGCAACGCGCCTACTGCCATCTCGGATGAAGACGAGGATCGCCTCCAGCGCCCGAGGAGGGCCAAGAGCGAGGACTAACCTTCGCTATCGCGAACCCGGTAAGGGCCCGCTGAGTGCGTCACTGCGACGTACCACGGCGGGCCCTTACCTGTCTGCGATGGACGGGCTTGTGGTGGCACGGGCTTAAGTAGAGCATCCCCGTTGTGCATCCCGCCGGTGGTGTTCATCTTCCGCCGACGCGCCCGCGAAAAGCGGCTCCAGCACGCACGTGCGCGCTGGAGCCGGTTGATCTTGGGCGTGTCGCGGGACCGCACGATTCACGCCTGACCAGCTTCGGTTCGCACCTTCAAGCGGGGTGGGGGTCTCGATCCGAGTTCTTCTGAGTAGCGCGAGGTGTGAACTGGCCGCATGGGTAACCGGGGAGAGGTTTTCGATGCCCTCAGCGATTGAGGTAAGCAGGCTAAACAGAACCAGTGAAACTCCGGCCCACTGCGGTCGCGAGTACCGTTATCCGCTGGGTCCGGCTTTGGAGTGCCCACCCCGACTGACTCGTCACCCGCGTTCGCCACCTCGGTCTTGGCCGATTGTGACGCCGCCGGGCGAGCCACGATGCAGACCCGGTAGGGAGCCACGTGAGGAACTCATCCTGCGCGTCGGTGCGGATCGTCGGTTTGGGACCACAGCACGCAAAGGCCCGCTGCGCACGCGGTTGGGCGTGCGCAGCGGGCCTTTGACTCGCCCGATCAGCGGCGGCCAGCGTCTAGATCATTCGGTGTGCGGTTGCTGACGAGGCCGCTTATCCGTCAACTCTGCGGCCGATCCGGCCTCCGACGATCCGGCCTCCGACGACCCTGCGTCCGACGACCCAGCGAAGGCTTCGTTGGAGTCGTAATGGCCACTGCGCCTAGCCTCCTCGTACTCCATCGCAACTTCGCGTAGGAGGACTTGGTGTTCTAGCCGCAGTTTCTCCTTGTGTTCCGCACGGAGCGACTTGACGAGCGCCACACAGGACAAGATCATCACAATTGTGAACGGAGCGGCCACCAGGATGGCCATCGTTTGCAGGGCCTGTAGTCCGCCTTGCGGATTACCCCCGGCGGTTCCGGCAATAATGAGGGCTGCCGCGATGGCTCCTTCAAGCACCGCCCAGAAGATCCGGCTCCACAGCGGTGGATTCGGGCTGCCGCCGGTCGCGATCATGTCGACCACGAACGATCCGGAGTCTGAGCTCGTCACGAAGAAGACGATGATCATCAGCAACGCGAGCCCGGCCAGCACGGCGCCTCCCGGCAAGAACGCCAGCATCTCGAACAACGCAGTGTCGGTGCTGACGCCATTCTCCGGATCGATGAGCCCACCTTCTCCCATCACCTCGCGGAACAGGGCGGTCCCACCCAGTGCCACGAACCACAGCATGGTCAACAGGGTGGGTACCAGCAATACGCCGCCGATAAATTCACGCACCGTGCGACCGCGCGAGATGCGAGCAATGAAGATTCCCACGAAGGGGGACCAACTCATCCACCAGCCCCAGTAGTAGGTTGTCCAGCCCCCGAGCCAGTCTTCACCCGCCTCTCCCTGGTACGGCAAGGTGTCAAACGACATGCTCAGGAAATTCTGGAGGTAGTAGCCGGTCGCGGCCACCGATTCGCGGAGCAGGAACAGCGTGGGGCCGGCAATGAAGACGAACACCAGCAAGAAACCGGCCAGGCCGAGGTTGATGTTGGACAGCCACTTAATTCCGGTGCCCAGTCCCGAGGCCACGGATGCCGTCGCGATCACCGTGATTCCGGCGATCAGCATGACCTGCAGCCCTGCAGAGTTGGTGCCCCAGCCCAGGAATTCGATTCCTGCGCCGACTTGACTGACCCCAAACCCAAGCGAGGTTGCCACGCCGAAGAGGGTTCCGACGATGGCAATCACGTCAACGACGTCTCCGAAAACCCCCTTAACGCGGTCACCGAAGATGGGCTCGAGAGCCCATCGCACGGACACGGGAAGGCCACGACGGTGCACGGCGTAGGCCACAGCCAGCCCAACGACAACGTAGACGGCCCAGGCGTGGACGCCCCAATGCAAGAAGGTCCTGCCCATAGCGGCGGTCGCCAACTCTCCCGCTGACCCCTCGGTGCCGGGCGGTGGGTTGTCGAAGTGGTTGAGCGGCTCAGCGACGCCCCAGAACATCAGGCCGATACCCATGCCGGCACTGAACAACATCGCAAACCACGACACCATGCCGAACTCGGGCTCGTCGTCGTCCTTACCCAGTTTGATCTCTCCGTAGCGGGAGAAAGCCAACCAGCCGCAGAACACGACAAAGCCGAAGGTGATCAGCACGTAGTACCAACCCACTCCGCCGACCACCGTGTCGCTAGCGGTGCTGAGCCACCCCTGCATTCGCTCCGGCATGGCAACCGCCAGCAAGACCACAAGCAACACGATCCCGCCAGCGGGATAGAACACTCGAGGTGCCAAGGAGGGGGTAACCTCGTCGCCCACGACGGGCGGCTTGTCTTCGATCACTGAATTGCTCATAGTTCTCCTCGTTGTCGATCGTCCATCTCGATACTTGTCCAACTAGCCTGCGACCGCAAGGGCGGGAGGCCTATCGGGGCGCCTTCGCCCGCACTACTTCTTCGTTACGTTGTCACGGATGCCACCAATAATCGACTTTGCCTCGGTGGTAGGTCTGTCGGTGGCGGGCACTACCGTTGGTATATGCGTCCTATTACCGACCTGCAGCGCACCGTTGCGCCCATCACCGTTGAGGCCGAATTTGAGCCCAGCGGGGATCAGCCGAAAGCCATTGCCGAGCTTGCGGCTCGGGTCAACAACGGGGATCAGGACATCGTGCTGATGGGGGCCACAGGCACCGGAAAGTCCGCGACCACGGCCTGGCTGATCGAGGCCGTCCAACGCCCCACGCTGGTCATGGCCCCCAACAAAACGTTGGCGGCTCAATTGGCCAATGAGTTTCGAGAGTTGCTGCCCAACAACGCAGTCGAGTATTTCGTTTCCTACTACGACTACTACCAACCCGAGGCGTACGTCCCCCAATCCGACACCTACATCGAAAAGGACTCCTCAGTCAACGACGAGGTGGAGCGCCTGCGCCACTCCGCTACCAATTCGTTGCTGACCAGGCGTGATGTTGTCGTGGTCGCGTCGGTGTCCTGCATCTATGGGTTGGGCACCCCGCAGGAGTATGTCGACAGGATGGTGCGGTTGCGGGTGGGGGAGTCGATCAACCGGGACGAGTTGCTGCTGAAGTTCGTTCAGATGCAGTACACCCGCAACGACATGGCCTTCACCCGCGGCACCTTCCGGGTGCGCGGCGACACGGTCGAGATCATCCCGCAGTACGAAGAGTTGGCGTTAAGAATCGAGCTCTTCGGCGACGAAATTGAGCGCATCTACACCCTTCACCCGTTGACGGGCGAGGTGGTGCGCGAGGAGCAAGAGATGTACGTCTTCCCAGCCTCGCACTACGTGGCCGGACCGGAGCGGATGGACCGAGCCATCGCCAGCATCGAAGCCGAGCTAGGGGAGCAGCTCGAGCAGTTCGAGCGCGAAGGCAAACTGCTCGAAGCGCAACGGCTGCGTATGCGGACCACGTACGACATCGAAATGATGCGCCAGGTCGGCGTGTGCAACGGTATTGAGAACTACTCGCGACACATCGACGGCCGCGGCCCTGGCACGGCTCCCAACTGCCTCATGGACTACTTCCCTGAGGACTTCATGCTCGTCATCGATGAGTCGCACGTGACGGTGCCGCAGATCGGTGCGATGTACGAGGGAGATATGTCCCGTAAGCGGACGTTGGTGGATCACGGATTTCGGTTACCGAGCGCCATGGACAACCGTCCCCTGAAGTGGGAGGAGTTCTTGGAGCGGATCGGACAGACGGTCTACCTGTCAGCAACCCCGGGCAACTACGAAGTGGCTAAGTCGGGCTCGGTGGTGGAGCAGATTATCCGACCCACTGGCCTGGTCGACCCTGAGATTGTCTTGAAGCCCACGAAGGGGCAGATCGACGACCTGCTGCACGAGATTTCGCTACGCACAGCGAAGAACGAGCGCGTATTGGTGACGACCCTGACGAAGAAGATGTCCGAGGACCTGACCGACTACATGCTCGACAAGGGCGTGCGTGTGCGATATCTGCACTCCGAGGTGGACACGCTGCGCCGGGTGGAGTTGTTGCGCGAGCTGCGGATGGGCGAGTACGACGTGCTCATCGGTATCAACCTGCTGCGTGAGGGCCTAGACCTTCCCGAGGTCTCTTTAGTCAGTATTTTGGACGCGGACAAAGAGGGGTTCCTTCGCTCGGCCCGCTCACTGATCCAGACCATCGGGCGTGCGGCCCGCAACGTGTCAGGCCAAGTTCATATGTATGCCGACAAGATCACCCCATCGATGGATCAGGCCATTGAGGAGACCAACCGTCGCCGCGAAAAACAGGTCGCCTTCAACCTCGCCCGCGGCGTCGACCCCATGCCACTGCGTAAGAAGATTGCCGACATCACGGACCTGCTCGAGCGTGAGGACGCCGACACCGAGGCCCTTATGGGCAGTGGTCGCACCCAATCCCGAGGTCGGCGGAGTACGGCCGGTAAGAGCAGTGTGGCCGCAGACGCCGCGGTGGCCGGCGCTGGCCGGCGAGGCGATGACCTTCCGGCGTCAGAGCTGGCCGACCTCATCCGCGACTTGACGGACCAGATGCACCAAGCGGCCACTGATCTGAAGTTCGAGCTGGCCGCCCGCATACGAGATGAGGTCTCCGATCTGAAGAAGGAACTGCGGCAAATGCGCGAAGCCACGGGTTAGAGACTCGCCCCAGGCGACGCACCCGGCATACTGGCAGGGCTACGCCGCCGCACCGTTGCGTGCGCCACCTCTGGAAGGCCTTCATGAACGTCCCACAATGGCTATGGATCACAAGTTTGACGGTGGTCTGCGGCATCTTGCTCTTCGACATCGTGGTGCTAGGCAGGCGTCCGCATGTGCCCAGCAAGCGCGAAACCAGTATTGCTCTCACGGTATACATCAGTTTGGCGATCGCCTTCGGCGTAGGCGTCTTTGTCTTCTCGGGCGCGACGTATGCGGGGGAGTTTTACGCCGGGTGGCTCACCGAGTATTCGTTGAGCATCGACAACCTCTTTGTCTTCATCATTATCATGGCCAAGTTCGGCGTGCCTCGGGAACTGCAACAACGGGCCCTGATGATCGGCATCATCATTGCGCTAGTCCTACGCGGGATCTTCATCGGTGTTGGTGCGGCGGCCATCAACCAATGGTCGTGGGTGTTCTACATCTTTGGCGCGTTTCTGATCTACACCGCGATCAAACTGGCGCGCGAGAACGTCAACCACGAAGCCGAAGAGGACGAGTTCGAAGAGAACGCCCTGCTGCGCTGGGTCGAGAAGCGCTTCCCGGCGACCAAATCCTGGGATTCGGGCACCAAGTTGCGCACCGTCGAGAACGGCAAGAAGGTCGTCACTCCGATGCTGATCGTCATCATCGCGCTCGGCACGACCGACCTGCTGTTTGCCCTGGACTCGATCCCGGCGATCTTCGGATTGACCCGAGAGCCCTACCTGGTGCTGATGGCCAACATCTTTGCCCTCATGGGGCTGCGCCAGTTGTACTTCCTCATCGGTGATCTCCTGAAGCGACTGGTCTACCTTGGCTTGGGCTTGGCCGTTCTCCTGGCGGTCATCGGCGTCAAACTGATCATGCATGCGTTGCACGAAAACAACCTGTCGTTCCTCAACGGGGGCGAGCACATCGAGGCCGTCCCGGATGTTCCGATCTGGGTCTCGTTGATCATGATCGTGACGATTCTCGGCGTGACCGCCGTGGCCAGTTTGATCAAAAGCAGTCGAGATGCGGCCAAGGGGCTCCCGGCCCAGGAGTCGGACCTGACCCAGTTCAGCGCCCTACAGCACCACCACGACTCAAGTGACGACACCCCGTCACAGGAGAGCGTTACACACCCTGACCAGGACTAGGTCGTTACCGTAGTCGACGGTGGGGTGCCGCCGTGCCTATCGGTGGTGGCGGCGTTCGGCGGGCGGCCCAGGACCACGACACTGGCGCAGACGACGAGGGCCATTCCGCCCAGTTGGCCAGGGTCGAGCCGTTGCCCAAGCAAGAGCAAACCGGCAAGAGCAGCGACGGCGGGTTCCAGACTGAGCAGCACTCCAAAGACTCCGGCCGCGAGATGCCGAAGTGCCACCAACTCAAGGGAGTAAGGGATAGCCGAAGACAGCAAGGCCACCGCTAGGCCAAGACCCAGCACTTCGGGCGTCACGAAAGCCTCGAGATTGCCCCATGCGCCCGCCAACCCCGTGACCGGCACCATCAGGACGGTCCCCAACATCAGGGCGATGGCAATCCCATCGAGCCCTGCAAAGTGGATTCCCGTTCGTGCGCTGGTGACGATGTATGCAGCCCAGCCCGCCCCTGCTACGAGCGCCAGGCCCACGCCCACGAGGTCAAGCTGGTCCAAGGGAGTGCTGGCAATCTGGGAGATCAACACCACACCGCCCAGAGCTGCCACGACGGCTATCGCGTCACTGCGACGGCGCGACAGGCTGGCTGCGAGAGCCAGCGGGCCTAAGAACTCGATGGTGACCGCAACGCCGATCGGTAATCGGGCGAGCGAGCCGTAGAAGGCGAGGTTCATCACGGTAAGTGCCACCGCAAAGGTTGCGACCACAACCCAGTCGCGACGGGTTCGCCCTCGCAGACGGGGCCGCACCATGACCCACAGCACGAGGCTCGCCAGTGCGAGTCGAAGGGTTACTGACCCGACAACGCCGACCAACGGCAGCAGAAGGACTGCGAGCGCTCCGCCGAACTGCACGGAAATAACGGCACCCAGAACCAACGCGATCGGGGGGACCGCCGGGGTCGATGACGGAGCCGTCACCATCCGCGTTGGCGCCACACCTGCAGGTGCGGACGTTCGCGGCCCACCGTGGTGCCGTCTCCGTGTCCAGGCAGCACCAGCGAGGTGTCGTCGTAGTGAGCGAAGATACGTTCGGTGAGATCGTCCATCAACGACGAGAAGTCGCTCGGTGAGGTCGTCATCCCAGGTCCACCCGGAAACAAACTATCCCCGGTGAGCAGCAACGTCGTGCCTGCCGGGTCCCCACCATCGAAGGCCAGCACGATCGATCCAGGCGTGTGACCCCGTAGCGCAACGACCTCGACCTCCACTGCACCTACAGATATGGTGTCGCCGTGCTTCACTCGCACATCAGGATGTACCGGCAGGTAGTCCGCGTCGGGTGCCCCCGCGTACGTCGCGGCACCGGTGGCATGAACCGCGTCAACGAGGGCGCGGTGGTGATCTGCGTGTCTATGCGTAGTGATGATCGCCGCGACAGCCCGGTCATCGCTTGCACCACCGGCGTTGGTCAGCAACGTCGAGATCCTCGGCATGTCATCTGCGGCGTCGATCAGGGCTCGCTGGCCCGTTGATCGGCAGGTCAAGACGTAGACGTTGTTGTCCATACTCGAGACGCTGCAGGTGTGGACCTGCAGCGTCTCGCTCTCCCAGAGAAGGTCGTTGTTGTCGCTAGTGTGGGTGTCGGCGCGCATACCCGCCAGCCTAAGTCCCGCGAGCCCCCTCTGTGGCGACGGCGGCACGCCGAGGGCCAGATGGCACCCCTGCCTGGGTTGGCTCAGACCATGAGTGGGGCGTCGCTGGCACGGACCGGGAAAGGCAAGGTGGACTGCGCGCCGGTCAGGTAGGCGTCGACCGACGAAGCACAGGCGCGCCCCTCTGCGATAGCCCAAACGATCAGCGACTGGCCGCGACCAGCATCTCCGGCGACGAACATCTTCGGCTGCCCCGGCACGGCATACGACTCGTCCCGCTCAAAGGTGCCTCGCTGCGATCGAGGCAAGGTGCTCGGGCCGTCGATCACGTCATCGGGACCGGAGAAGCCAAGAGCGATCAGCACCAGATCGGCCGCGATGGTGCGTTCGGTGCCGACCTCGGCATCAAAGCGACCGTCGACACGTTCACCGTTGACGATCCGAATCTCACAGACCGCACCTTCGGTGGCACCCAGCGCCTCGACCGTGTTGACTCCAAAAATGCGCTCGCCACCCTCTTCTTGGGAGTCACTGACTCGGTGAATGAGGGGATACATCGGCCACGGGTGAACCTCGCTTCGCTCAGCAGACGGCTGCGGACGGATGTCCAACTGCGTTACCGAAGCGGCGCCGTGGCGGATGGCCGTGCCATAACAGTCGGACCCGGTGTCACCACCCCCGACGATGACGACGTGCTTGCCCTCAGCCGAAATGCCGCGATCCTGACCCATAGCCTCGCGGTTAGCCGGCACGAGGAAGTCCATGGCGGCATGGACCCCATCGAGGTCGGCGCCGGGGATAGGCAACGGCCTGGGCACGGTGGCCCCGGTGGCCAGCACGACGGCATCAAAGCGGCTCGACAATTCGCTGAGCGAGAAGTCGTCTGGCCCGTCGCCGCCGATGGTGACGTTGGTGCGGAAGCGAATGCCCTCACCGCGCAACTGCACGAGTCGGCGATCCAGGACCGACTTCTCCATCTTGAACTCAGGTATGCCGTAGCGCAGCAAACCCCCGACCGCGTCATCACGCTCGTAGACCAGGACGGTGTGACCGGCACGGCTGAGTTGCTGAGCGGCGGCCAAACCGGCGGGGCCGGAGCCGATCACGGCAACGGTCTTGCCGGAGAGCCATTCGGGTTCGTGCGCGGTGACGAGGCCGTTGTCGAAGGCGCGGTCGATGATCGACTGCTCCACCTGCTTGATGGTGACCGCAGGCTCGCTAATGGCCAGCACGCACGAGGTCTCGCACGGTGCGGGGCACAGCCGACCGGTGAACTCCGGGAAGTTGTTGGTGGCGTGCAGCCGTTCAATGGCCTCACGGAAGTTGCCTCGACGGGCCAGGTCGTTCCACTCAGGGATCAGGTTGCCGAGCGGGCACCCTTGATGGCAGAACGGAATGCCGCAGTCCATGCAGCGACCGGCCTGCCGACGCAGCACGGTGTCGTCCTGGGCGGTGTGCACCTCTTTCCAGTCCATGATCCGGATCGGAACGGGCCGCGACGGCTGGGCCTCGCGGTCGCGGGTGTTCAGGAATCCCTTGGGGTCAGCCATGTGCGTCCTCCAAAATGAGTTGCCATGCGTGCGGCCCATCGGGATCGTCACCGGCATCGATGACGTCTTGGCGAATCTTCAGGACGCTTGCGTACTGGCGGGGCGTGATGACGGTGAATCGGGTGGCCCACTCGGGGCCTTGGTCGAGAATAGATTGCGCGACCGTCGAGCCGGTTAACTCCACGTGCTCGCGCAGCAGTTCCTCGATGCGGTGGGCGTCGGTGCCGTCCACTTCCACAGGCCGAAGTAGGAGGTCGCCGGTCGAACTCGCCAACGGGTTGATCCGGTTGTGATCGAGATCGAGCACGTATGCCGTGCCGCCCGACATCCCGGCACCCACGTTGCGGCCGGTACGACCCAGGATGAGCGCGGTGCCTCCGGTCATGTACTCCAGCGCGTGGTCGCCCACCCCTTCGACGACCGCGGTGGCACCGGAGTTGCGAACACAGAAGCGCTCCCCGACGACGCCGCGCAGATTGATCTGCCCGGACGTGGCGCCGTACCCGATGACGTTGCCGGCGATGACCTGATCCTCAGCAGCAAAAGGCACATCAGGGGATGGGTGCACCACGACGCGCCCACCGGATAGGCCCTTGCCGACGTAGTCGTTTCCGTCACCGACCAACCGCAGGGTGATTCCGGCGGGCAGGAACGCAGCGAACGACTGACCGGCGGAGCCATTCAGCGTGAAGTCAATGGTGTCGTCTGGCAGCCCGTCAACACCGACCGTCGACGTCACCATGTAACCCAACATCGTGCCGACCGTGCGATTGACGTTGCGAACATCGAAGGTGGCTCGCACCGGCGTGCCGTCGTGAAGCGCAGGACCGGCGGCCTCGATGAGCTGGTGGTCCAGCGCGTCCTCTAGGTGGTGGTCTTGATCGATCCTGCGCCGCAGAGGCGTGCCTTCCGGCACGTCGGGACGGTGCAGGATCGGCGCCAAGTCGAGACCTGAGGCCTTCCAGTGCTGGATAGCCTCCTGCACGTTGAGCAGGTCGGCGCGACCGACGAGTTCGTCGATGCTGCGATAGCCCAACTCGGCCATCAACTCACGGACTTGCTCGGCAATGAACTGGAAGAAGGTCACGACGAACTCGGCTTGGCCCTGGTATCGCTTGCGCAACTCGGGGTTCTGGGTAGCGATCCCGACGGGGCAGGTGTCGAGGTGACACACCCGCATCATGACGCAGCCCGAGACCACCAGGGGAGCGGTCGCGAAGCCGTACTCCTCGGCGCCCAGCAGGGCCGCGATGAGCACATCCCGACCGGTCTTGAGTTGGCCGTCGACCTGCACCGTGATGCGGTCGCGGAGCCCGTTCAGCAGCAACGTCTGTTGGGTCTCAGAAAGACCCAGCTCCCAGGGCGTGCCGGCGTGCTTGAGCGACGTCAGCGGGCTGGCGCCGGTGCCACCGTCGTGCCCAGAAATAAGCACCACGTCAGCGTGCGCCTTGGAAACACCTGCGGCGACCGTGCCCACACCGACCTGGCTGACCAGTTTGACGTGGATCCGCGCCTTCGGGTTGGCGTTTTTCAGGTCGTGGATCAGTTGAGCAAGATCCTCGATCGAGTAGATGTCGTGGTGCGGCGGGGGGGAGATCAGGCCTACGCCGGGGGTGGAGTGCCGGACACTCGCGATCCACGGATATACCTTGCCGGGGGGAAGTTGCCCACCCTCGCCGGGCTTGGCACCTTGGGCTACCTTGATCTGAATGTCGTCGGCGTGCACCAAATAGGGGCTCGTGACCCCGAAGCGGCCGGACGCGACCTGTTTGATGGCCGACCGGCGTGTCGGGTCGAGCAGGCGATCAGTGTCTTCCCCGCCTTCCCCTGTGTTCGAGCGGCCACCGAGTTGATTCATCGCGATGGCCAAGGTCTCGTGGGCCTCGGGCGAGATGGAACCGTAACTCATGGCACCGGTCGAGAAGCGTTTCACGATGTCGCCGACCGGCTCGACCTCTTCGAGCGGGATGCTCGGACGATCAGAGTCGGTGCGGAACAGCCCACGCAGCGTCATCAGTTGCTCGGCCTGGTTGTCGATCAGATCGGTGTACTGACGGAAAATGTCGTAGCGCTTCGAGCGCGTGGCGTGTTGGAGACGGAAGACCGTCTCCGGGTTGAACAGGTGCGGCGGCCCGTCGCGGCGCCACTGATATTCGCCACCGGTCTCGAGATTGCGGTGATAGGGCGAGATCCCGGACAGGGGGTAGGCGACGGCGTGGCGGGCGCGGACCTCGTCGGCGAGGACGTCGAGCCCGACACCGTCAATCTGGCTGGTGGTCCCGGTGAACCAACGGTCCACGACCTCGCGCGACAAACCGACAGCCTCAAAGGTCTGGGCACCGCGGTAGGAGGAGATCGTGGAGATGCCCATCTTCGACATCACTTTCAGCACCCCCTTGCCGAGGGCTTTGATCAGGTTGGCGATGGCGATCTCGGGGTCCAGGCCGTCCAGCTGCTGACCCGAGCGACAGAGATCTTCGACGGTTTCCATCGCGAGATAGGGGTTCACTGCGGCCGCACCGTAAGCCGTTAGCAGGGCCACGTGGTGCACCTCGCGGACGTCCCCGGCCTCCACCAGCAGGCCCACCCGGGTGCGCGTACTTTCACGCACCAAATGGTGGTGGACGGCACTGGTCAGCAACAACGACGGGATAGGGGCGTGCTCTCGGTCACCGTGCCGGTCCGAGAGCACCACGAAGAATGCGCCGCGCTCGACCGCGTCCGAAACCTGATCGCAGATTTCCTCAAGGCGATCCTGCAGTGCGGTGGCACCGCCAGCGACCTCGTACAGACCGCGCACCACGAAGGGTGCGAAGTCTGGGTGCTGGCCCTCGAGGTTCATGTGGCGAAGTTGAGCCAATTCGTCGTTGTCGATCACTGGGAAATTCAGCAGCACCTGACGACAATGCTCCGCAGACTCCGAGAGCAGGTTGCGCTCCGGGCCGGTCGACGTGGCGAGCGAGGTCACGATCTCCTCGCGGATGGCGTCCAAGGGCGGGTTGGTGACCTGAGCAAAGGCCTCAGTGAAGTAGTCGAACAACAACCGCGGTCGCTGCGACAGGGCTGCAATGGGGGTGTCTGAGCCCATCGCGCCCAATGGCTCGATACCAGCCTGCGCCATGGGGGCCAGAAGAATCCGCAACTCCTCCTCGGTGTACCCGAAGATTTGCTGGCGTCGGGTCACCGAGGCGTGCGTATGCCGCACGTGAGCGCGAGTCGGAAGATCCGACATACGGACCATGTTTTCGTTGAGCCACTGCTGGTAGGGAGCGGCGCCGGCCAACTCTGCCTTCAACTCGCGGTCGTCGACGATCTCACCCTTAGCGGTGTCCACGAGGAACATCCGACCTGGCTCGACTCGCCCCTTCTTGACGACGCGCTCAGCCGGAATGTTCAACACCCCAGACTCACTCGACAGCACGACGAGACCGTCGTCGGTCACCCAATAGCGCGACGGGCGCAAACCGTTGCGATCCAGCACGCCGCCGACCTGAGTGCCGTCGGTGAAGACCAGGTTCATCGGGCCGTCCCAGGGTTCCATGAACATGGAGTGGAACTCGTAGAAGGCCTTGAGCGACGGCTCCATCTCCGCGTTGTTCTCCCAAGGCTCCGGCACCATCATCAGCACTGAGTGCGGCAGAGAGCGCCCGCCGAGGTGCACCAGCTCGAGGACTTCGTCAAAGGTCGCCGAGTCGCTGGCGTCGGGAGTGCAGATCGGCAGCAGGTCACTGAGACCGCCCGGGAAAAGGTCGCTGGCCAGGATCGACTCACGCGCCTGCATCCAGTTGCGGTTGCCGCGCACCGTATTGATCTCCCCGTTGTGCGCGATCAGCCGGTAGGGGTGGGCCAGGGGCCACGAGGGGAAGGTATTGGTGGAGAAGCGTGAGTGCACGATGGCCAGCGTCGAGGCGTATCGCTCGTCGCGCAGGTCAGGGAAGTAGGCCGGCAGCTGGTTGGTGGTGAGCATGCCCTTGTAGGTGATCGTGCGAGTCGATAGCGACACCGGGTATGTCGGGGTCAGGCGTTCGATTTTCTTGCGCGCCACCCAGACCCGACGCTCTAACGGCAACCCCGACTCGCCATCGGGTCCGGCGACAAAAACCTGCTTCATCACCGGCATCACCGAGCTGGCGAGATTCCCGAGCATCTGCGACTCGACGGGCACATCACGCCAAGCCAAGACGGCGAGGTCCATCGTGGCCAGATGAGTCTCCACCTCGCGCTGAGCCTCAAGGGTGTCTGAACCAGTCGTGTCGTCAGTACGCGGGAGGAAGAAGATGCCGGCCGCGTAGGCACCCGCTTCCGGGAGCTCTATGTCCAGCATGCAGCGGAAAAAGGCATCGGGGATTTGGGTGAGGATGCCCGCGCCGTCACCGGAGTCGGGCTCTGCACCGACGGCCCCACGATGATCCAAGTTGCGCAACGCAGTGAGCGCGTGGGCCACGATGTCGTGCCCTGCGGTGCCACGCAGTGTGGCCACGAACGCGACACCACAGGCGTCGTGCTCATGTTGTCCGTCGTACAGCCCCTGCGCCCGGGGTGCGGCGGCGGTGCGGGGAAAAACCGGCATAGGAGGTGCTTCGTTCATGATCACCGCTAAGGGTCGTCGGGGTCGTACTTCTTTTGCGATCGGGACGACGTTGACCCGAGACGTGATTATTGATGATACCGATGGGGTCTGTCAGTAGCGGCATCTACCATTGAGCCGTGCCTCCGACTTCCTCTTTGCTCCGTGCCCAACACGACCGACTCGTCGTCCGTGGGGCGCGCGAGCACAACCTGCAAGACATCTCCGTCGATATCCCTCGTGACGCGCTGGTCGTCTTCACCGGGCTGTCGGGGAGTGGCAAATCGTCGTTGGCCTTTGACACCATCTTTGCTGAGGGGCAACGCCGGTATGTCGAGTCCCTATCTGCATACGCGCGTCAGTTCTTGGGTCAGATGGACAAGCCGGACGTGGACTTCATCGAGGGCTTGTCGCCCGCAGTCTCGATCGACCAAAAGTCGACCAACCGCAACCCGCGTTCGACGGTCGGCACCATCACGGAGGTCTACGACTACCTGCGGTTGCTGTTTGCTCGGGTCGGGCGCCCGCACTGCCCGGTATGTATGGAGCCGGTGGGGCGTCAGACGCCCCAGCAGATCGTGGACCGCCTTTTGGAGTTGCCGCACGGCACCCGTTTTCAGGTGTTGGCACCCGTGGTCCGTGCCCGCAAGGGTGAGTTCGTCGACTTGTTTAGCGAGCTCCAGACCAAGGGGTATGCGCGAGCCCGGGTTGACGGCGAGACCATTCAACTCGCCGAGCCGCCCACGCTGGAGAAGCAGAAGAAGCACTCCATCGACGTGGTCATCGACCGTTTGGTAGCCAAGGGTGACGACACCGGGGCCAAGCGCCGCCTGACCGACTCGGTAGAGACCGCGCTGAAGTTGGCCAGCGGGATCGTCGTCATCGATTTCGTGGACTCCGACGGCTCAGCCGACGCGGGCAAGACCTGGCCGATGGGACAGGCGCTGCCATCGGAGCGACGATTCTCCGAGAAGATGGCCTGCCCCAACGACCATCCGCTGTCGATGGATGAGATCGAGCCGCGGTCTTTCTCCTTCAACTCACCCTTCGGGGCCTGCTCGTCCTGCACCGGGATCGGGGTGGAGTTGGAAGTGGACGCTGAGCTGGTGATCCACGACGAAGACGCCAGCATCCTGGGTGGCGCGATTACCCCGTGGTCCAACGCCCAGGGCATCAACGACTACTACTTGCGCGTGCTCGGTGGTTTAGGCGACGACTTGAAGTTCGATCTGGACTCGCCGTGGCGGTCACTTCCGGGGCGAGCCAGAGATGCCATCTTGTTCGGCTATAAGCACAAGGTGCACGTCAGCTACCGAAACCGCTTTGGGCGCGAGCGCTCGTACTCAACCGGGTTCGAAGGGGTCATTCCCTACATCAAGCGCAAGCACGCGGAGACCGAGTCCGAGCACAGCCGCGAGCGCTACGAGGGCTACATGCGTGAGGTGCCCTGTCCGGTGTGCTCCGGTGCCCGGCTCAAGCCTGAGTCCCTAGCCGTGCTGGTAGGGGGGCGCAGCATCTCCGACATCTGTGTCATGCCGATCGATGAGTGCGCCGAATTCTTGGACAGCATCGCCTTCACCGCGCGTGAGGTTGCCATTGCCGAGCGCGTCATCAAGGAAATCTCGGCGCGGATGGGCTTCCTGCTCGACGTGGGCTTGGACTACCTCTCGTTGAGTCGCCCGGCGGGCACGTTGTCTGGCGGGGAGGCGCAACGAATCCGGTTGGCCACGCAGATCGGTTCCGGCTTGGTCGGCGTGTTGTACGTGCTAGATGAGCCATCCATCGGGCTGCACCAGCGCGATAACCATCGACTCATCGAGACGCTGACGCGCCTGCGGGACCTCGGTAACACCTTGATCGTCGTCGAGCACGACGAAGACACCATCTCCGCCGCCGACTGGGTGGTCGACATCGGGCCCGGTGCCGGCGAGCACGGCGGCAAGGTCGTCCACTCCGGTGACGTCGCGGGATTGTTGTCCCACCCCACGTCGCTCACGGGGGCTTACCTCTCGGGGCGTCGGGTGATCGCGATGCCCGCGCATCGGCGCGGCCAAGACGGGCGCTACATCAAGATTGTTGGTGCCCGCGAGAACAACCTGGACGGCGTCAGCGTTTCGATCCCGCTGGGCAACCTGGTCGGAGTGACGGGGGTGTCCGGCTCAGGCAAGTCGACGCTGATCAACGAAATTCTCTACAAGGTCATGGCCAACCAACTCAACGGTGCCCGCCAAGTCCCCGGCCGCCACCGTCGCGTCGAAGGCTTGGACCAGCTGGACAAGGTGGTGCACGTCGACCAAGGCCCCATCGGTCGCACCCCCCGAAGCAACCCAGCGACCTACACCGGGGTGTGGGATCACGTCCGCAAGTTGTTCGCCGAGACCACCGAAGCCAAAGTCCGGGGCTACCTTCCTGGGCGGTTCTCGTTCAACGTCAAGGGCGGCCGGTGCGAGGCGTGCAGCGGTGACGGGACCCTGAAGATCGAGATGAACTTCCTACCGGACGTCTACGTGCCGTGCGAGGTCTGCCACGGGGCTCGCTACAACCGCGAGACGCTGGAAGTGCACTTCAAGGGCCGCACGGTTGCTGACGTCTTGAACATGCCGATCGAAGAAGCAGCCGAGTTCTTCGCCGCTGTCCCCGCGATCTCGCGGCATCTGCGCACGCTGGTCGACGTCGGGTTGGGCTACGTCAGGTTAGGGCAATCCGCCCCGACGCTGTCCGGCGGCGAGGCCCAACGTGTCAAACTGGCCTCCGAGTTACAGAAGCGCTCCACCGGCCGCACCGTCTACGTGCTCGACGAGCCGACCACCGGTCTGCACTTCGAGGACATTCGCAAACTGCTGGGCGTCTTGCAGGGCTTGGTCGATAAGGGCAACACCGTCATCGTCATCGAGCACAACCTCGACGTGATCAAATCGGCCGATTGGCTCATCGACATGGGCCCCGAGGGCGGGATCGGCGGTGGTCGCGTGGTCGCCGCAGGCACCCCCGAGCAGGTGGCTCGCAGCGAAGCAAGTTATACCGGAACCTTCTTGGCCAGGCTGCTGGAGCGCCAAGCCGTCGCCTCCTCCGCCTAAGTCAACCGCAGCACCCGTTCGCTACGTCATCCAAGGAGAAACTCATGGACCAGCACACCGACGACCGCCCCGCCACCGAGGCAGCCGACACCAGCTCCAACTCCAGCATCATCGGTGGGCGACCGGGACGCCGAGTGGTTTTACGCGCCGGTGCTGCGGTGCCCGTGGGGGTCGGTCTGAGCGCCCTGGCTGCCTGCGGTTCCGACGAATCCGACAGCACCGCAGACCCAGCGAGCGGCGCCGACGCTGAGGCAGGATCACGTGAGGCAGCGGGCGAAGGGTTCCCCACCTCGGAGGTGCCCGTGGGCGGCGCGACCTACGACAAAGACTCCGAAACCGTCTACAGCCAACCGACCGAGGGCGACTTCCGCGCGTTCGACTCCACCTGCCCACACCAGGGGTGCGCGGTGTCGGAGTTCACCGACGGCCAGATGGCCTGCCCGTGTCACGGGAGCATGTTCGACCCCAGCACGGGTGAGGTGACCGCTGGGCCGGCGACCTCTGGACTGACTCCCCGTGAGGTCACCGTCGACGGCGGCGACCTGGTGCTCGGCTAGGCGCAGGCCCATCCACCGTGGCTGATCCCTCGACATACCGCCCGGGCCCGGGTGAAATCCCCCTCGATGCGGGGGTATACCGCTTCCGCGACACCCACGGCCGCGTCATCTACGTCGGTAAAGCTAAGTCGCTGCGACCTCGGCTGAGTTCGTACTTCCAAGACATCTCGGCGCTGCACCCGCGCACCCGTTCCATGGTCACCACCGGTGCCAGTGTCGAGTGGACCGTAGTCAGCAACGAAGTCGAGGCCCTGCAACTCGAGTACTCCTGGATCAAAGAGTTCGACCCGCGGTTCAACGTCAAATATCGCGACGACAAGTCCTACCCCTATCTTGCGGTCACGCTCGGCGAGGAGTTCCCGCGGGCCCAAATCTTGCGCGGAGCCAAGCGACCGGGCACCCGCTACTTCGGCCCCTACACCCACGCCTGGGCTATCCGAGAGACCCTCGACCAGTTGTTGAGGGTCTTCCCGCTACGGACGTGCAGCAAGGGGGTCTTCAACCGAGCGGCTCACGTTGGCCGCCCATGCCTCCTCGGCTACATCGACAAGTGCTCGGCCCCCTGCGTGGGCAAGGTCGACGCACAGGAACACCGCGAGATCGCTGAGGACTTCTGCGACTTTATGGCTGGCAACACCGGGCGCTTCGTGAAGCGACTCGAAGCCAGGATGAAGGCGGCCAGTGCCGACCTCGACTTCGAGACCGCTGCACGGCTGCGCGACGACGTGGGGGCCCTTCGCCGCGCCCTGGAGCGCTCTGCGGTAGTGCTGCCGGACGCGACGGACGCTGACGTGTTCGCGATGGCTGAGGACGAGCTGGAAGTCGCTGTGCAGGTCTTCCACGTGCGCGGCGGGCGCATCCGAGGACAGCGGGGGTGGGTCAGCGAGAAGGGTGCCGAAGACTCCGGCGACATCGTGGAGCACCTGTTGCAGCAGGTCTACGGAGGCGAGTCTCCAGAAGCCGTGCCGCGCGAGGTTCTGGTTCCGTTGATGCCCACCGCTGGTAGCGACGTAGATCTGTGGCTAGGTGGTCTGCGCGGATCGAGTGTGTCCGTGCGCGTGCCGCAGCGGGGCGACAAGCGGGCGTTGATGGAGACCGTGGCCCGCAACGCCCAGCAGTCCTTGGCGCGGCACAAGGTGGCCCGCTCGGGCGACCTGACGCTGCGGAGCCAAGCGCTGCACAACCTGCAAGAAGTGCTGGAGCTAGACGAAGCTCCGTTGCGGATGGAGTCGTTCGACATATCTCACGTCCAAGGCACCAATGTGGTTGGGTCGATGGTGGTCTTCGAAGACGGGCTACCTCGCAAGTCCGAATACCGTAAGTTTATTGTCCGCGACGGCACCGGGGACGACACGGCGGCCATGCACGAGGTGCTGACGCGACGCTTCAAGTACCTCGCCGAGGCTCCGGTGGAGCGCGACGAGTTGGGCAAGCCGTCAAAGTTTGCCTACCCACCCAACCTTGTGGTCGTCGATGGCGGGCTTCCACAGGTCAACGCCGCGCAGGCAGCCTTGGGGGACGTCGGGGTTAACGATGTTGTGGTCATCGGGTTAGCCAAACGACTCGAAGAGGTGTGGGTGCCGGGCCAAGACTTCCCGGTAATCCTGCCGCGTAACAGCGAGGGTCTGTACTTACTACAGCGTGTGCGCGACGAAGCGCACCGATTCGCCAACACCTTCCACCGGCAACGGCGGTCCAAAGCGATGACTACTAGTGCCCTTGACGATGTGCCGGGGCTGGGGCCGGCGCGTCAGCAGCAACTTCTTGCCGCCTTCGGGTCGGTAAAACGACTTCGAGCCGCTACCGTCGAAGACTTGCAGACCGTCTCGGGCATTGGTCCAGCGCTGGCCGATTCCATTGCGACAGCACTGCATGCGTCTGAACAGGCGCGGCCTGCAGTTAATGTCAGTACCGGCGAGGTCGTGGAGTGAAAGGGCACCGATGAGTGAGCAGGCAACAACGGGTTCACCCGTGCGGGGTGAGTTTGTCTTACTGACGGGGATGAGCGGGGCAGGCCGCACCACCGCAGCAGACGTGTTGGAGGACCGTGGCTGGTACGTCGTGGACAACCTTCCAGCGAAAATGTTGCCGGCTTTGGCCGGAGCCTTAGAGGACGATGCACATCCGCGGGTCGCAGCCGTGGTGGACGTGCGCAGCCGCGACTTCGTCGCTGACTTCTCACAGGCCATGAACGATCTACGCCGCACCGGTTGGCACCCGCTGATCTGCTTCCTGGACGCAACCGACGAGGTGCTGGTGCGCCGTTTCGATGCGGTCCGCCGCCCCCACCCGCTGCAAGGCGAGGGGCTACTGCTCGACGGCATACGGCAAGAACGTAGGTTGCTGGCCGAGATCAGGTCGTCAGCCGACATCCTCACGGACACGAGTGCTTACAACGTCCATCAGCTCAGCGCTGCGATCGATCAACAACTCGGAAACGACGATGAGCCTGCGTTGCGACTGGCGGTGCTGTCGTTCGGGTTCAAGTACGGCATCCCCTTGGACGCCGACATCGTCTTCGATATGCGCTTCTTGCCCAACCCCTACTGGAATCCGGACCTGCGCGAGTTCAACGGGCGAGACGCTCCCGTTCGCGAGTTCGTGTTGGCCCAGGCCGGTGCTCTGGAATTCGTCGACAAGGCCGAGGCCCTACTTCGCACTGCGATGCGCGGCTATCTGCGGGAGCACCGACGGCACGTAACCCTGGCGGTGGGGTGCACCGGTGGCAAACACCGCTCAGTGGCTACCGTTGAGCAGTTGTCCGGTCGCCTTAGCGAGGTGGCCGGGGTGTCCATCACGAGTTTTCACCGCGATTTGGGGCGGGAATGAGCGAACTGCGGATGGTGGCCCTCGGCGGCGGCCACGGTTTGGCCGCTTCGCTACAGGCGCTGCGTCACCTCTCCGAGAACATCACGGCCGTCGTCACCGTGGCTGATGACGGCGGATCGAGTGGTCGCCTTCGGGACGAGTTCGACATCCTTCCCCCCGGTGACCTACGGATGGCCCTTGCCTCCCTGTGTGAAGACACCAGTTGGGGGCGACAGTGGTCGTCCGTGTTGCAGCACCGGCTGGGTGGCTCGGGGGAGTTGTCCGGGCACGCGTTAGGCAACCTGCTGCTGATGAGCCTGTGGGAGTTGACGGACGAGCCGGTGAAAGGCCTCGACGTGGCCGGGCGCCTGTTGAACATTCGCGGTCGTGTGTTGCCGATGTCCACGGTGCCGCTAAAAATTGAGGCCGAGGTGGAACGTGAAGCGCGCACCGAAGACGGTGGGTTAGGTGCCGATGTGATCACGGTGCACGGACAGTCTTCGGTCGCACGCTCGAAGGGGCGCGTGAAGGCGGTGTCGTTGTGGCCCTCGGAGCCACCAACGTGTGATGAGGCTGCGGAAGCCATCACGCTTGCGGATTGGGTCATTCTGGGCCCCGGGTCGTGGTTCACGTCCGTGATGCCGCACCTGCTGGTGCCGGGGATTCGTCAGGCCCTTGAGGCAACGCCCGCGCAGAAAATTTTGACACTGAACGTAGGATCCCATGACAAGGAAACGAGGGGTTTCTCTATGGCTGAGCACGTGGAAGCGATGCGGAGTCACGCGCCCGGTCTGACGTTTGACTACGTCATCGCAGATCCGGGAGTTGTCACCACGGGAGAGGCTGCGCTGCGCGAGGCGTGTGAGAGCGTCGGCGCACAACTCGTCGTGTCAGAGGTGAGCAAGCTTCGGGCCCAGGGACAGCACGACACATTGCGCCTCGCCGCTGCCTTCCGTGATGTGATGTCTCACCCATCCTCGTCGTCAGAGCCGCCCTTGAGGCTCGGCGCGGACACCCGAACGCTGCGGAGATGACTGGCATGGCGATGACGGCACGAGTGAAGGACGAGTTAAGTCGTCTTCCGGTCACCAAAACCTGTTGCCGCAAGGCTGAGGTTGCCACGATGTTGCGCTTCGCGGGCGGGCTGCACATCATCGGTGGTCGCATCGTGATTGAGGCCGAGCTCGACACGGCCCAGTCGGCTCGACGGCTGCGGGGCTTCATCCACGAGGTCTACGGGGTACGCAGTGAAATCGTCGTGATGAGTGCCGGCGGACTGCGCAAGACGACGCGGTATGTCGTCCGCGCGGCAACCGAGGGGGAGACCCTGGCTCGTCAAACGGGGTTGATCGACCATCGCGGGCGTCCGGTGCGAGGTCTGCCTCCCAAGGTGGTGGGCGCGTCGGTGTGTGACGCCGAAGCGGCATGGCGGGGCGCGTTCTTGGCGCACGGCTCCATCACCGAGCCGGGCCGATCGTCCGCGCTTGAGGTGACCTGCCCGGGTCCTGAGGCTGCATTGGCGCTGGTCGGCGCAGCGCGACGTTTGGGTCTGAGTTCCAAAGCACGGGAGGTGCGCGGAGTCGACCGCGTGGTGCTGCGCGATGGGGACGCTATCGGGGCTATGTTGACGCGGCTCGGTGCCCATGAGGCGGTGCTCACCTGGGAAGAACGACGGATGCGTCGCGAAGTGCGAGCCACCGCAAATCGACTCGCGAACTTCGACGATGCCAACTTGCGTAGGTCTGCGCGCGCCGCGGTGGCAGCGGGGGCACGCGTGCAGCGTGCCCTCGACATACTGGGTCCTGACGTGCCGGAACACCTTGCTATCGCGGGGCGCTTGCGTCTTCAGCACAAGCAGGCCAGTCTCGAAGAACTCGGTGCTCTCGCCGAGCCCGCCATGACCAAGGACGCAGTGGCCGGTCGGATCAGGCGCCTCCTGGCGATGGCCGATAAACGAGCCGATGAAGAAGGCATCCAAGGTACGGAAAGCGATGCCCGTAGCGACATCTTCGATGACTGATCAAGAGTCGAGACTTGGCTTCTGATCCTTTAGATTAGAAGTCGATGGCCGTCCGGACGGGGCAACCTTCCGCTTCCCACGGCCGATCCTCAACAGCGTGACCACCATCAACCGAAAGGCGAACCCCGATGACCGTACGGGTAGGCATTAATGGATTTGGCCGCATTGGCCGCAACTTCTTCCGCGCAGTGCGGGCTTCTGGCGCGGATATCGAGATTGTGGGTGTCAACGACCTCACGGACAACGCCACCTTGGCGCACCTGCTGCGCTACGACTCCATCCTGGGCCGCCTCGATGGTGAAGTGACCTCTACCGACACCGAGATCAGTGTCGATGGCGTCGCCTTCAAGGCTTCTGCCGAGCGTGACCCCAGCGCCCTACCGTGGGGTGAGATCGGGGCCGACGTCGTCATCGAGTCCACCGGAATCTTCACCGAGGCCAGTGGCGCTCAGGCCCACATCGACGCTGGTGCCAAGAAGGTCATCATTTCGGCCCCCGCCAAGAACGAAGACATCACCATCGTGATGGGCGTCAACCACGAGGACTACGACGCCAGTTCGCACCACATCATTTCCAACGCGTCCTGCACCACAAACTGCTTGGCTCCGATGGCCAAGGTGCTGAACGACGACTTGGGCATCGTGAAGGGTCTGATGACGACCATTCACGCTTACACCCAGGACCAGAACCTGCAAGACGCACCGCACAAGGATCTGCGTCGTGCCCGGGCCGCCGCCCTGAACATCGTCCCGACCACAACGGGTGCAGCCAAAGCGGTCGCTCTCGTGCTGCCGCAGTTGAAGGGCAAGCTCGACGGCTTCGCGCTACGCGTGCCCATCGCCACCGGCTCGGTGACCGACCTGACCTTCGAGGCAGGCCGGGAGACCACCGTCGAAGAGGTCAACGCGATCGTCAAGGCGGCCGCCGACGGTCCCCTGAAGGGCATCTTGCGCTACACCGAAGACCCGATCGTGTCCAAGGACATCGAGACCGACCAGGCCTCGTGCATCTTCGACTCCGGCCTGACCAAGGTCATCGGCAACCAGGTCAAGGTTGTCGGATGGTATGACAACGAATGGGGTTACTCCTCGCGTTTGGTCGACCTGACCACCCTGGTCGGCAAGAGCATCTGAGCCGATGCGCACCATTGATTCCCTCTCCGATCTGCGCGGCAAGCGAGTCTTGGTGCGCAGTGATCTGAACGTCCCGCTCGACGGGTCACGGATCACCGATGATGGTCGTGTCCGCGCGTCGGTCCCGACCATCGAACGGCTCACCCAGGCGGGCGCGCGCGTCATCGTGTGCGCCCACTTGGGGCGTCCCAAAGGCACCCCCGAGGCTAAGTACTCCCTGGAACCCGTCGCGGCGCGCCTGTCCGAACTGTTGGGTTCGCCCGTGAGTTTCAGCGCTGAGACCGTGGGTGAGTCTGCTCACTCGGCAGTCGACGAACTAGGCGACGGTGACGTGCTCGTTTTGGAGAACCTTCGTTTTAACGAGGGCGAGACGGCCAAGGATGACGACACTCGCCGAGCGTTTGCTGCTCAATTGGCCGAACTCGCCGACGTCTACGTTAGCGACGGCTTCGGTGTCGTGCACCGCAAGCAAGCCAGCGTGTATGACGTGGCGACCTTGCTCCCGCACGCTGCCGGGGGCCTCGTCGAAGACGAAGTCAAGGTTATGAAAGCCCTACGCAACGACCCCGCCCGCCCGTATGCCGTCATTCTCGGTGGCGCCAAGGTGAGCGACAAACTGGGGGTGATCGAGTCCTTGCTGACGACTGCGGATCGCATTCTCGTCGGTGGTGGCATGGTGTTCACGTTCCTGAAGGCTCAAGGCCATGAGGTGGGCGACAGCCTGCTCGAAGAGGATCAGGTCGAACGCGTACGCGGCTACATGGAGACCGCCGAGGCCACCGGTGTGCAGATCGTTCTGCCGACCGACATCGTCGCGGCGACGGCCTTTGCGGCGGACGCCGATCACAATGTGGTCGCTGCCGACGCCATCCCGGCTGACCGGCTGGGCCTCGACATCGGCCCGGAGTCCGCGAAGGCCTTCGTTGCAGCGCTATCCGACGCCCAGACCATCTTCTGGAACGGCCCCATGGGTGCGTTCGAGATGGAGCCCTTTGCTGCAGGCACGCAGGCCGTTGCGCAGGCCTTGACCGAGCGCACCGGCGACGGGGCTCTCACGGTCGTTGGTGGTGGCGATAGCGCCGCCGCCGTGCGGCAGATGGGCTTCGCTGATGACCAGTTCGGTCACATTTCCACCGGCGGCGGAGCCAGTTTGGAATACCTCGAAGGCAAAGACCTTCCCGGACTCGACGTTTTGGAGGACTGATGGCGACGCGCACCCCGCTCATGGCAGGCAACTGGAAGTTAAACCTCGATCATCTGCAAGCCACTCATTTGGTGCAGAAACTTGACTGGAGCCTCAAGGACGGCAAGCACGACTTCGGCTCCGTCGAGGTCGCCGTGTTGCCGCCGTTTACCGATCTTCGCTCGGTGCAGACCCTCATCCAGGGCGACCAACTGGACTTGAAGTACGGTGCACAGGACCTGTCGCAGCACGATTCCGGCGCCTACACCGGGGAGATCTCCGGGGCCTTCCTAGCCAAACTCGGCTGCAGTTACGTTGCCGTCGGTCACAGTGAGCGTCGCGAGCACCACGGTGAGGACGACGCGTTGGTCGCAGCCAAGGTCAAGGCGGCTCTGCGCCATGACCTCGTGCCCATCGTGTGCATTGGCGAGCCATTGGAGGTCCGCCAAGAGGGCACCCAGGTGAAGTTCGTTTTGCAGCAGGTGCGCGCCGCTCTCGAGGGACTGAGCGCTGAACAGATCGGTGTGGTCGTGCTGGCCTACGAGCCCGTATGGGCCATCGGCACCGGGGAAGTAGCCACCCCCGAAGACGCGCAAGAAGTGTGCGCCGCGATCCGCGCGGAGGTGCGCGAATTGGCCACCGACGCAGTCGCCGATGAGGTCCGCGTCCTGTACGGCGGTTCAGTCAAGCCCAGCAGCGTCGCGGCCATCATGGAGCAGGAAGACGTCGACGGTGCTCTCGTCGGCGGGGCATCGATAAGCGTCGATGATTTCGCCGCCATCTGTCGCTACCGTCAACATCACGGTCAAGGCGCCTGACTGGGTTAGGCTAGCCCGAGCTAAGTGCTGAGAGGCAGCGAACAATTCTGATGGTGGTGTAACGGCGTGGATGGTGTCCGGATCTTTCTGGATGTCCTACTTGTTTTGAGTGGGCTCTTCTTGGTGCTCTTGATCTTGATGCACAAGGGGCGTGGTGGCGGTCTCTCCGACATGTTCGGCGGTGGCATGTCGAGCAGTTTGGGCGGGTCGTCTATCGCAGAGCGCAACCTGAACCGAATTACCATCGCGATGGCGGTCATTTGGGTGACATCGGTTGTTGGGATCGGCATTCTCATTTCCTAAGTTTCATGAGCTGATAGGAGCGTCAGTTAATGGCAACAAACTCAATCAAGGGCAGCCGGGTAGGTAGTGGCCCCATGGGTGAGGTTGAGCGCGGATCACGCGCGCCAGCCATCACGGTGTCTTACTGGTGCGTCAATCAGCATGAGTCTCAACGCCATTTTTCGAAAGAGAACGACATCGACCTACCGCAGACGTGGGACTGCCCGCGCTGCGGTCTTCCTGCTGGTCAGGATCAAGCACATCCTCCTGCTGCGATGCGCATCGCGCCGTTCAAAACCCACTTGGCCTACGTTAAAGAGCGTCGATCAGCAACTGACGGTGCCGAACTCCTCGATGAAGCGCTGGCGAGTATGCGTCGGCGCACGGGCCGCTAGGACTGACCGGCGGCCGCTGCGTCCAGCCACCACACGGTGTCGTCATGTCCACGGACCCACGAGGCTGGGACATCGGGAGTGTTGTCTTCGGCACCTCGGGCGATGCCAACGGCTTCCGCCTTATCGGCACCGGAGACGATAAAGAAGACCGCCCGTGAGTGATTCAATACCGGCACGGTCATCGACACCCGCAGCGGCGGAGGCTTGGGGGAGTCGGTCACCGACACGGTGGTGAGAGAAACGTCGTCGATGCTGACGTCGTCGCGCCCCGGGAACAGCGACGCCACGTGGGTGTCGGGGCCCAAACCCAGCACCATGACGTCGAAGGTCGGCGCGGCGATGTCGCCCTCGCTGCCGATTGGCTCCGCCAACGAAGCCAATTGGCTTGCGTAATCAGCGGTGGCGGCCGGAAGACCAGCAAGGTCGTTGGTGACGTCGTCGGCATCCGATCGTGCACCAAGGAGCCGGTGAATCGAGGGGGCAGGGATGCCGAGCGTGGTCAAACCCGCATCGTCGGCTTGGCGGTCGTTGCGATCGGCATGGTCGAGGGGGACAAAGCGCTCGTCGCCCCACCACACGTGCACGTTGCGCCACCACGCCTGACCGGCGCTGGCATCAGCCAAGGCGCGCACGACTTCGCTGCCCATCGATCCGCCCGTGAGGCATACGTGCCCCCGGCCGCGCTGCTTTACGGCTGCGCTCAACGTCGAGATGATCCGTTCGGCGACGGCCTCGGCTAGTTCCGCTTTGCCGGACCGCACCTCTTCGCTACCGCCGCCAGCAAGGGACAGTCGGTCTTCGATGGCTTGCTCCAATCGTCCAGGTTTGGGGGAGCCAACTTCCGGCTTCACCCGCGATAGTGCAGCCGAACCGTATGCCGACGTTTGGGTGGCCTGTCGTGACGGCTTCTCGGGGGCTTCACCGCTGCGGATGGCCTCGCTTTGGGTCACCGACCGTTTCGATACTTTCGGTAGGCCCCGACACAAAGCCGCTGCGTACACTTGATCATCATCGAGGCGGCGCAACTCTGCGGCCAGGGCCTCTGACAGGCCGGGCTCTAGCAGAGCGACTTCCCGAATGGGTTGGCCCGCTTGAGACAACGCCGCAACCTGACCTTCGGTGCGGATCAGATCGATCGGCCCGCTGGCCCGCTGCATACGCACACTGACCAGACCCGTCCCGGACTGGCTCCGGGCCCGCAGCACCGTGACGTTGAGGGCGTACCCGAGCCATCCGGCGAGCAGGTCGGCGCTGGCGCAGTCCGACTCGGCGGTGACAGTCACCGCGGTGACTGCCTCGTAGGGCGGGTCGTCCAAGGTCGCTGCTAGCAGTGCGCGCCATCGGGTGATCCGCGTCCACGCCAGGTCGGTGTCGCCACTGCTGTAGTGCTGCGCCCGTCGTTTGAGCTCGCGGTCGGGTTTGCTGCACGGGGCCGCGTCGGTGATTCGCCGATGCGCGAGTTGGCCCAGAGCTGATCCAGCCACATCCACGGGGGGCTCACAGGGCCACCAACCCACGATGGGGGAGTCGGGCAGCAGCAGCGGAGTGACCACCGCATCGCCGTGGTCGGCCAAGGCACCGTAAAGGCGAAGAACCACGATCTCGCTGGCCCCCGCGTCGCCGCCGACCCTGATTTGGGCATCCAAGCGTTGCTTGCCCCGGGCATTGCCGCGCACCACCACGACAATCCGAGCGGGGTGCTGTCGAGTGGCGTCGTTGGCCGCAGAGATCGCCTCGTCAGCACCGGTCTCATCGACGAGCACCAACAGCGTCAGCACGCGGCCCATCGCCATAGCACCGACCTCGTTGCGCAAACTGATGAGCCGTTTGCTGATGGTCCCCGTGGTAGTGCTGGGTAGGTCGACGATCATGGCAGTCTCCATTCACGGCCGTCGGCTCGCATCATCTCGTCGGATTCTGGCGGGCCCCAGGTGCCGGCCCGGTAGTCGTGCGGCGGTGTCGAACTGCTGTGCCAGTGGTCCACAATCGGATCCAGGATCTCCCACGACAACTCCACCTCTTGGTGGCGGGGGAAGAGCGGCGGGTCACCGAGAAGCACGTCGAGGATCAATCGTTCGTAGGCTTCGGGGCTTGACTCGGTGAAGGATGCTCCGTAGCCGAAGTCCATGGTGACGTCCCGGACCTCCATGGTGGAGCCGGGCACCTTGGAGCCGAAGCGAACGGTCACGCCCTCGTCAGGCTGCACCCGGATGACGATGGCGTTTCGGCCCAACTCTTCGGTCGCCGTGGTCGCGAAGGGCAGGTGTGGGGCCCGCTTGAAGACGACGGCAATCTCGGTGACGCGCTTGCCGAGTCGCTTGCCGGTGCGCAGGTAGAACGGGACCCCGGCCCAACGGCGGGTGTGCACGTTCAACTGCACTGCGGCGTACGTCTCGGTGTCAGAGTCGGTGCCCACTCCGTCCTCAGCCAGGTAGCTGCGGACCTTCTCGCCGCCTTGCCAGCCTTCGACATACCGGCCGCGACAGGTCGAGGCGCCAAGGTCATCGGGCAACTGGACCGACGCGAGCACCTTTTCCTTCTCGGTGCGCACTGCGTCGGCGTTGAACCCGATGGGTTCCTCCATCGCGGTCAACGCGAGGAGTTGGAGCAGGTGGTTTTGAATGACGTCTTTGGCCGCGCCAACGTCGTCGTAGTAACCAGCTCGACCGCCGATGCCGATGTCCTCGGCCATGGTGATCTGCACGTGGTCGACGTAATTGCTGTTCCAGATGGGCTCGAACATTTGGTTAGCGAAGCGCAGCGCTAACATGTTCTGAACGGTCTCTTTGCCCAGGTAGTGATCGATCCGGAACACTGAGTCCGGCGGGAAGACCGACTCGACGATCTCGTTCAACGCTTGAGCGCTCTCCAGGTCGTTGCCGAAGGGCTTTTCGATGATCACGCGGCGCCACGTGTCGGACGACGGGGCACTCAGGCCCGAATCGCGCAGTTGCTGACAGACCGGAGCGAACCAGTCGGGGGGGATGGAGAGGTAGAACGCGTGATTGCCGCCGGTGCCGCGCTCCTCGTCCAAGGCATGCACGGTCTGAGCCAGGAGTTTGAACGCCTCCGGGTCGTCAAAGGCACCGGGGACGAAGCGAAATCCTTGGGCCAGACCCCGCCACACGTCCTCGCGAAAGGGCGTACGGGCGTGCGCCTTGACTGAGTCGTGCACGATCGCAGCAAAATCTTCGTTGTCCCAGTCCCGCCGGGCGAAGCCCACAAGGGAGAAGCCCGGAGGCAATAGCCCGCGGTTGGCCAAGTCGTAGATGGCCGGCATCAACTTCTTACGCGCTAGGTCACCGGTCACCCCAAACATGACCATGCTGCACGGCCCCGCGATCCGCGGAAGACGTCGGTCTTCCGGGTCGCGGAGCGGATTGTGCTGCGCTGTCACTGACGAACCAAACGCGTCGTCACGATCACTTGTCGCCGGATTTAGCCGTGTCGAGTTCGGTCTGGACGGTGTCGAGCAACTCGCTCCAGGACTTCTCGAACTTCTCGACGCCCTCCTCTTCGAGGACCTTCACGACGTCGGCGTAGGAGATCCCGACACGCTCGAGGTCGTTCAGGACCTCTTGTGCGTGCTCGTAATTTCCGGTCACCGTGTCGCCCGCGACCTCGGCGTGGTCCTCGGCCGCGTCCATGGTCTTAGCTGGCATCGTGTTGACCGTCTGCGGGGCGACCAGATCGGTGACGTACATGGTGTCCGGGTAGTCATCGTTCTTCACCCCGGTCGAGGCCCACAGCGGACGCTGAGCGTGAGCACCATCGTCGGCGAGGTTCTGCCAGCGGGGGGTGGAGAAGACCTCTTCGAAGGCCTGGTATGCCAAGCGAGCGTTGGCTATACCCGCCTTGCCCATAAGGTCACGAGCTTCGTCCGTCTCGAGTTTCTCTAGGCGATCGTCGATCTCCCCGTCCACGCGGGAGACGAAGAACGATGCGACGGAGTGGATCTTCGACAGGTCCACGCCGTGCTCGCGGGCCTGCTCTAGCCCGGTCAGGAAAGCGTTCATCACGCCGCGGTAGCGGTCCAAGGAGAAGATCAACGTGACGTTGACGCTAATGCCCGCGGCCAGCGTCTTCGTGATGGCGGGCAACCCTTCGAGGGTCGCGGGGATCTTGATGAGCACGTTGGGACGGTCGACCGTGTCCCAGAGGCGCTGAGCCATGTCGACCGTGGCGTCGGAGTCTGCGGCCATCCGCGGGTCGACCTCGATCGAGACGCGACCGTCGATGCCATCGGTGCGCTCGAACACGGGCATCAAGATGTCGCAGGCGTCGCGCACGTCTTCGGTGGTAATGGTGAAGACCGTCTTCTCGACGTCCGCGTCCTCGGCGGCCAGGTCCTTGATCTGGGGCGTGTAGGACTCGCCGTCGGCCAGCGCCGCAGCAAAGATGCTGGGGTTGGTGGTCACTCCCACGACGTGCTTGTCGTCCAGCAGGCTCTGCAACTCGCCTTCTTTGATCATCGGGCGGTTCAGGTCGTCCAACCAGATCGAGACTCCGGCATCGGAGAGCTGCTTGAGGCGGTCTGTGGATGCGTTCGTGTCTTGGGTCATAGCGTCCTCACTTCTCGGTTGCGTCGCTGGAATGGGTGCCACCGTCTGCGGCGTCCCCCGTGGGGTTGGCTTCGTCGGTCTTTTCGGTGGGGGTGTTCTGCATGGGGCCTTCACCGACTTCAACAGCCTTCATTGAGTCGTGGGCTGCTGTGGTTACCGCCTCGGCCGTGATCCCGAACTCCTGGTAGAGGCGCTCGTAATCCGCGGAGGCACCGAAGTGATCGATGCTGATCATCCGACCGGCGTCACCGACGACCTCGCGCCACCCCTGGGACACTCCGGCCTCCACGCTGACGCGGGCGCGCACAGCGGGGGGAAGGACCTCTTCGCGGTAGCTCTGGTCCTGCTTGTCGAACCACTCGCGGCACGGCATGGAGACGACCCGGGTGGGCACGCCGTCCGCCTGCAACGTTTCGCGGGCCTGCAAGGCCAAAGAGACCTCAGAGCCCGTGGCCACGATGATGACCTTGAGGTCACCGCCTTCGGCGTCGGCCAACACGTACCCGCCTTGCGCCACACCATCAGCCGAGCCGAAGACCGACCGGTCGAGGGTCGGCACGTTTTGACGGGTCAACGCCATCGCGCTGGGGTGGTCAACGTTCTCCAGCACGGTGCGCCAGGCCACGGCCGTCTCGTTGGCGTCCGCGGGGCGGATGACGTCGAGGCCGGGAATGGCCCGCAGCGAAGCCAACTGCTCGATCGGCTGGTGGGTCGGGCCGTCCTCGCCGAGCCCGATGCTGTCGTGCGTCCATACGTAGATGGTCGGCAGCTGCTGGATCGAGGCCAGTCGCACGGCCGGGCGCATGTAGTCGGAGAAGATCAAGAACGTACCGCCGTAGGGACGGGTCAGGCCCTCCAGGGCGATCCCACTAAGGATCATGCCCATGCCGTGCTCGCGGATACCGAAGTGCAGCGTGCGGCCGTATTCGTCCCCGGGGAACATTTTCGTGGCCTTGCTGCTGGGCACGAAACTCGGGACGTCGTCCATGGTGGTGTTGTTCGAACCCGCGAGGTCGGCGGAGCCACCCCACAGCTCGGGCATCACGTCGGCCAAAGCGGTGAGCACCGCGCCCGACGCCTTGCGGGTGGCGACGCCCTTTTCGCTGGCTTCGAAGGTCGGGATGGCCTCAGCCAAGCCTTCGGGCAGTTCCTTGGCCACAAGCCGGTCCAAGAGGGCGGCGCCGTCAGTGTTGCTCTCTCGCCATGCGTCATACCCCTTCTGCCATTCGGCGTGGGCCTCTTGACCGCGTCCGATGACTTTGCGGGTGTGCTCGTGGATCTCGGACTCTTCTGGGAAATGCACCTCGGGGTCAAAGCCCAGAAGTTTCTTCGTGGCAGCGATGTCGTCGGCCCCAAGCGCGGAGCCGTGGGCGGCACCGGTGTCCCGAGCCTCCGGTGCGGGCCAGGCAATGATTGTGCGAAGGATGACCAAGGTTGGCTTGTCGGTGCGCTCCTTGCTCGCCTCGAGCGCGGCAAACAACTCGTCGACGTTCTCGGTGTAGGGCTCTTGCCCGCGCCAGTCGACGGTCTCGACGTGCCAGCCGTAGGACTCGTAGCGCTTACCGACATCCTCACTAAACGAGATGTCGGTGTCGTCCTCGATGGAGATGTAGTTCTGGTCGTAGACGATCGTCAGGTTGGACAGCTCTTGGTGGCCGGCCAGCGAGGAGGCCTCGCTGCTGACGCCTTCCATCATGTCGCCGTCGGAAGCGATGACCCACACGTGGTGGTCAAAGGGCGACGTATGCGGTGCTGCGACCGGGTCGAACATGCCACGCTGACGACGCTGAGCCATCGCCATACCGACGGCCGAAGCCAAACCGGAGCCCAGCGGGCCGGTGGTGATCTCGACGCCGGTGGTGTGGTGGACCTCCGGGTGGCCAGGGGTCTTCGAACCCCACGTGCGCAAGGCCTTGAGATCGTCCATCGCCAGGCCGTAACCGGTCTGGTACAGCTGGATGTACTGGGTCAGGCTCGAGTGCCCACAGGAAAGCACGAACCGGTCACGGCCCAACCACGACGGGTCTGACGGGTCGTGACGCATGACGTTCTGGTAGAGCAGATAGGCCAGCGGAGCAAGGCTCATCGCCGTGCCCGGGTGACCGCTGCCGCACTCTTCGACGGCGTCGGCGGCCAACAAACGCACGGTGTCAACGGCGCGAACGTCTACGTCGGTCCACCCTGTTTGGTCAGCCACTGGGTATGCCAGTTCGCTGCTGCGACCGGACGTGAAGGAGGTGTTCTGCTGAGTCACGAAGGCTCCTCGCCTTTGGGGGGGTGTCTATACCGGTGTGTCACGAACGTGACGAGCCTAACGCGTGAGGGCCGATCTGTGCAGCCTTTACGGCCAAGTAGCATTGGGTGGCACGTGCATATCACCCCATCGTTTCGCCGGAAGGGCATCAGTGACCGATCTGGACGCCCTACCGCCTAGCGCTAACTCGGAGCGACCCGCTCGCGCGGTGGTCGCTGACTACGTGTCGTTGACTAAACCGCGGATCATCGAGTTGCTGCTGGTGACCACATTCCCGGTGATGTTCTTGGCTGAGCGTGGGGTGCCTTCGTTGTGGCTTATCGTGGCCACGATGATCGGTGGCATTCTGGCGGCAGCTTCGGCTAACGCTCTTAACTGCTACATCGACCGCGACATTGACGCTCAAATGGATCGCACCGCGCACCGGCCGCTAGTGACTGGAGCAATTCTTCCGCGCAATGCCGTGATCTTCGGAACGGTGCTCGGCGTTGCGTCGGTCGTGTGGCTGGCGACGCTGGTGAACACGATTAGCGCGTCTCTGGCCCTCGGGGCCATCGTTTTGTACGTGGTGTTCTACACGATTCTGCTCAAACGTCGGACGTCGCAAAACATCGTGTGGGGCGGCGTCGCCGGATGTATGCCGGTGCTGATCGGTTGGTCAGCCGTGACCGGTTCGCTGAGTTGGGCACCAGTGGTCCTGTTCTTGGTGGTCTTCTTTTGGACGCCCCCGCACTACTGGCCGCTCTCGATGCGCTTTAAGGACGACTACGCCAACGCAGGGGTTCCGATGCTGCCGGTCGTCGCCAACGACACCGCCGTCGGCAAGCAGATCGTTATCTACTCATGGGTCACGGTTGCCGTCTCGTTGGCGCTGATCCCGGTGGCCGCGATGGGCTGGGTGTATGCCGCCACGGCCGTCGTCTCCGGTGCCGTCTTTATCATCGAAGCCCACCGTCTGCTGGGCCGTGCCAAGCGCGGCATCACCGGCAGCGCACTCGGCGCGATGCGGCTGTTCCACTACTCGATCAGCTATCTGACGCTGCTGTTCCTGGGCGTGGCGGTCGACCCGCTGCTCTATTTCTCGCTGAGTTAGCGCCACCTGGGCTATCTTGCGGCAGTGCCCAACAACGAGCCTTCGCCCTCATCAAACCGCTCCACGTCTCACTCCGGTGAGTCACCTCTGGTCTTCCACATCGGCAAAGATGAGCTAGTCATTCGTCAGCGCTACGAGACGTTCAGCATCGTCAACGACATACTCATCGGCTTGTGGTTCCTGGTCGGCAGTTTCTTGTTCTTCTTCGAGACACTGTCGTATGCCGGCACCTGGTTCTTCGTGATCGGTAGCGTCGAGATGTTGATCCGCCCCCTAATCCGCTTTACGCGCAGGGTCCATCTGGGCCCCTACCGTCAAGGCGTCGGAGACGGCCACGACTTCTAGGACGCCGTGAGCGCGGTCGGCTGACACGAGGTGGCCCCTCACAACTGAAGGTGAAGGCGCAATGCGTCGTCAAGCTTCGCCATGTGCGTCAACGGAACGCGACCGGCGGCCTGCCCCAAGCGATCCATCGATACCGAGCGGACCTGTTCTGCCTGGGCCGACTGGCACGACTGTGGCCGGGCGGGATCGAGATCCATGAGCCATATCTCACCGCGGCGCATCAACGAGTCCATCGCCAGTCGTAACATCCCATGCAGATGCCTCGCCCGAGGCTTGCCACTGGTCCCAAGCAGCCGCATAGGCGTCTTCCAGCGCGGGGTCACGCACGCTCGCCCGCGACGACAAGAAGCAAGATCCTCGTGAACCTCCTCGTTCAATACGTACGACAACGACAGAAACTCATCCAAAGATGTACCGGTCTCCAGAGGGCGGATGCGCATTTCTGGGTCGGACACGTTGTGGAGCGTAGCCGCCGCCAACTACTTCTGCGCGAGGTTTTTTCGGCTTCCCGAGCAGCAGGAACTCCACGATTGCAGCAGCTTCGGACGGCGACAGTTTGGTCGACTTCACCCGAACAGGTGGTGTTTCGGGGTGGAAGCGTTGACAGGCTTGATGTCCAGCAGAGAGAACACCCTGCTGTGCGTGCAAGACAGGTCAGGAGGACGATCATGGTGGGGCTGATCGCTACGTTTGTGCTGCTGATCGGGGCGGCGTTGTTCGTGATCATGGTGAAAGTCGCCTGGGGCGCTGGTCCTGAAACGGCTCCCACAGTGACGGGAGCACTCCTAGTCTTCGTGATGACCGACATCGTGGTCGTTGCTCTGTTGACAGCCGCAATCCTGCAGTGGCTCCTTACGAGGGCCACGCACCTGCCCTCGGTTCGGCCGCATGTTGCCCACGACGCGTTGCCAGAGTCCTGAGCCAACGGCATACCTGCAGCGCAACCGACCGGGCGATCTTGCGAAGGGTGCCATTTGTGGATTCGACCACTAACCACGCACGGACATCTTCCGCGCCAGTTGCTCCGTGACCCGAGCAGGCTGCGTGTGCCCAGTGAACCACCGCACATAGCCGCCTAGGTGAATCCTCCGATTCGGGAACGCCCGCTTGCCTGAAGCATTCTAATTTCGATCGTCGAACCCGGGTTCAGCAACGACGATGCAATGGCAGGTCGCCATCGGCATCGCCGCTGCACGCCGATCAAGAGATAGTTGGCGCGCTACTCATCTCCGTGATGGTCTCAACTCCCATGCCGGGACGTGGTGACCCGACGGCCCGGCTGACGTCCGAAAGATGGACTCAATGAGGTTTCGTACGCGCTAGCCACTGAGCAGGTTTTCGAACACGTACACCAAGCGCCGCCCCGCAGACCACGCAGTTGCTCGAAATCGATCACGACCGAGCAGAGCGTCAATCGGGGTCGTGAGAGTTTAAACGACGGGTTATGGATCGGGCTTCGGTGCGCCTGCGCGGCGTGTCCCAGTTGGCGCCCGTTCACCGGGCTTTTTCGCGGGCGGGGTATACGGGGCACCCGATCATGGGCACGCATGTTGACCTGCACCGTTGTCGTAGAGGGTTCCTCATAGGGGTTTGGTTGCACGGTTTGCTTAACGATCGGTACTGATCGAACTATGAGAGATTGTCGGTAACAACACTGACGTCTAGCGGACGGCGAAGTGCGATCGTTAATCTCATGACCCGCCAATTTCGTGTATGGGGGTACGTCGCTGGTGACCGACTTCCGCCGGATGCAATCTTCAACGATTCTGATGGTGACCACTTCGAACTCACCCGAAGGCTTCCACGGCCCCTGCTGCGGTCGGGCCCTGTAGATGGCCTCACAGTCGGGCTTCCAAAAGGAACTACTTGGGTAGGAGGCACATCTCGGCAACCTCGAATTGGGTCCGAGCTCGCTTTCAATACGACAGTGGATGCATCCGACGAGTCCGCAGCCATGCACATCGTCCAAGACGATATCCTTCCCCGGTACCTGGCGACGTTCAGCGCAGTTGGCGACTGCCCGATCTACGGCGCTGTCATTGCGGCACATCCCGTTGCACCACCCAAGATCGAAGTCCAGTGGATGTCTACAAGCCCCACCGTGCGCTTGTTCCACTGGGGCTCGCCTCCTCCTAGTCAGATCTCGAAACAATCGATGGTTGACGAAGGATCTGCGCTCCTCCGGGTAGCGACACACGACGAGGTGGCTCGAAGTGCAGCCTACGATCTGCAAACGGCAAATTTGGCTCTCTAGAGTCGCGCGCCGGACACTGCCGACGCTAAGTCGATCTTGATGACGTACTACTTCGTCCTCGACCGCATTGCCCAGCGGGTGTCACCAAACCCCCGAAAACTCCCGAGACTTTTAAGAGCATTCCTCATCTCGAGCGACTGGAGCAGCAGTTGCATGCGGCTGAAACTGTTGAAGCCAAAGTCGACGCCGTCAAGCGCGCTGCTACGAAATTGCAGGTACTTCACGCTAGGGGCATGAAACAGCAGGTGATGGACGCAGGTGAGGTTCTAAGTCTGTCACCAAACTCCGTGAGTAGCGCTGGCGATTTCACGGCGCTGCGTCATGCACGATTGGCCCATACATCAAAGCTAGGTGAGCTCTCATCTGAACTTGATCCATGGCTAGAACGCGCGCAAACGTGCGCTATCGAGTACCTCTCGGGATACCTACGTTGGGCTGCGGCGTCTGACGCCGGACTGACGACCCAACGAGGTGGTGTCGTAGAGGATCTCTGACCTGAGTTGTAGGGGTGCGTCGATTCGGCAGGATTGCGGCTCGTTGACCAGCGGGTTTGCTGGTTGGGGTGTGACTGAGGGGACTGGCTTTTGATGGGTGGTGAGGTGTGTCTGACTTAATGAGGCATTCTCGGTTGGAAATACCCAGCCATTCGTGGTGCGTGATCATGGTTGGGTTTCCTTGTGTGTTCGACGGTACTTGATCCGGTCGTGGCGTGCTCGGGTGAG
>JAABUN010000269.1_pt1 | contig 135746 bp, 119 predicted proteins | sample 5559311 | NCBI WGS metagenome assembly JAABUN01 (sample SAMN10711877, study PRJNA513370) | rock metagenome | isolation source: Antarctica rocks | place: Antarctica: Victoria Land, Siegfried Peak sud
TCTGAGTTCATGAACCGCGCGCGTAAGCAAGCGGGCCGTTGTAATTGCGAGAACAGTTCAACGTTGCCCTGAGCGTTATGGCCCGCTTGCTTACGCGCGGTTCATGAACTCAGAAGCCGGACTTGGTATTACGCGAGGGAGAACACTACGTTTTCGCCCTCGCGGGCGCACTCCAAACGGGAACGCACGCAACCGAAGAACGACAGTGCGGGGACAAGAGGCGAAAGAGTGGGCGCACTTCATAGAAAATCGCGCCCACTTTTTTGTCAATTCGAGGATTTTTTGAGCAACGAGTAAACTCGCATCATTCAGATTTTATGTCTCAAATCTCTCTTTTCCCAGCCCTTGCCAAATTAGATAACCGCTTTGAGATTCCGCCGGTGCCTCACGCCAGTGGCATCGTAGCGAATCGGTTGGCAGTTGAGGATCGGATAAATTTGAGAGAGTTTTGAATCCAAAAACATTCTGTTTCATCCTGCCCATCCTGTCTAAAATTTACCGCAAGAAGCCCTCGAACAATCCGCCGTCCACGCCAATGATTTGGCCCGTCGTTTTGCTCAATCTATCGGTCAAAAACAGGAAGAACGCCTCGGCCTGATCCTTCGGCTCAATCGGCGATTGCGTTAACGTGCGCAGGGCGTAGAAGTTCGCCAGCTTATCGCGCAAATCGTCGTCGCTCTCGTCTTCCGAATACTCGATGTCGTATTTGGCCAGGCTCGAAATTACCCGGTCGCGCGGGAACATCGCCGAACCCTTGACGACCGTCGCCGGAGCGACGGCATTGACGCGACAGAGCGGTGCCAACTCGACCGCCAGTTCGCGCACCAGATGGTTGGCGGCGGCTTTACTGGTATCATAGGCCAGCGAACCTTTCTTGGCGACGACGGCGTTGGCACTCGTCGTCAAAACGAAATTCGCCTTCAAACCCTGCGGCTTGAGCACGCGATGATAGGCTTCATCGGCCACAAAATAGCTGCCGCTCACGTTGATGGCGAAGGTCAAACCCCACTTGTCGTCGGGAATGTGGCCGGTCGTGTCGGGCGGCACGAAGATGCCCGCCGTAATCGCGATGGCGTCCAAACCGCCGTAAGCCAACGTCGCTTCATCGAGCATTTTGCGAATGCTCGCGCGGTCGGTGATGTTGGCGCTCAAACCAATCGCCGGGCCGCAACCTGAAATGCCGCTACCCGCGACGCCGATGCCCTGCCCCAACTGCTCGGCCAGTTCATCCGCCGTCGCTTGCGCGGCTTCGGCGTTGAGGTCAACGCAAACGATATGCGCGCCTTCGGGCGCGATGCGGTGCGCGACTTCGCGACCGATGCCGCTACCCGCGCCCACAACCGCGATAATTTGGCGCGCCAACTCGCGTTCGGGCGGCATCCGCTTGAGTTTGGCCTCTTCGAGCAACCAATACTCGATGTCGAACGCTTCTTGCTGCGGCAGGGCGGTGTATTCGCTAATCGCCTCGGCGCCGCGCATTACTTCGATGGCGCAACCGTAAAACTCGGCGGTCACGCGGCTCTCCGATTTGTCCTTGCCCCAGGCAATCAGGCCCAGTCCAGGAATCAAAAATACCGTCGGATTAGGATCGCGCATCGCCGGAGAATCCGCGTGTTTGCAGGTTTCGTAGTAGTTCGCGTAGTCGGCACGATACTTCTCTAATCCCGCTTCGATTTTGGTTTTGAGCGCCTCGGCATCTTCGGATTGGGGATTCCAGTCAATGTAAAGCGGCTTGATTTTGGTGCGCAGAAAATGATCGGGACAACTCGTGCCCAACTCGGCCAAGCGCGGCGCGTCGGCGGAGTTGACGAAGCGCAACGTCTTCTCGTCGTCCTGAATCGTGCCGATAAAACGCTTTTGCTGCGAGACTTTGCCGCGCAACCAGGGCAGAATCCCAACTAAAGTCGCGCGCCGTTTTTCCTCTTCCAAAGATTGGAATTTGGCGCCGCCAAAGGTCTGCTCGCCCTTGTCTTTCGACGCGATGAACTGCGCGGCGCGGTCAATCAGTTCGAGCGACAGTTCGTAGCAAGCCTTGTCGTCGTCGTGCCAGTTGATGAGGCCGTGACCGCCCATCATGATGCCTTTGGCATTGGGGTTTTCCTGGGCCAGCTTCTGCATCTCCAGGCCCAACTCAAAGCCTGGGCGTTGCCAATTCGTCCACACCATGTCGTCGCCATAAATCTCTTTGGTGAGTCTTTCGCCCTCTTTGCTGGCAGCAACGGCAATCACCGCGTTTGGATGCGTATGATCAACGTGCTTGGCGGGCACGAAGCTGTGGAGCGGCGTGTCAATCGAACTCGCGCGCGGATTGAGATTGAAGGTAGCTTGAGCATACAAACCGACCATTTTATCTTCGGCGGCGGTCTTGACGCCGCGATGCGGCTCGTGGGCGTAGAGCGTTTGCAGCGAAATCAGTTTGTCCTGGTAAAGGCTGGAAAAGTTCTCGCGTTTGGCGGTGCGCAGGTCGCCGCCGCTACCTTTGACCCACAAAACTTCGATAGTCTCACCCGAAACCGGATCGGTTTCTTCGAGCTTGGCCGAGGTGTTGCCGCCACCGGTATTGGTGATGCGCCCATCGGCGCCCAGCAGGTTGGAACGATAAATTAAGCGCTCAACCGCATCGAGTTGGTTGGCTTCGTCGTCGTTCCAGAGATCGTTTACGTGTTGATATTTGGACATAATTTGGAGGTTTGCGTTACGTTTTCCCTCACCCAGGTTCGCGTAGCTCACCCACCCTCTCCCGAAGGGAGAAGGAAATGACGCTCGCTTTTTATTTCAATCAACCCAAAATCCTTCTCCCTTCGGGAGAGGGTGGGTGAGCTACGCGAACCTGGGTGAGGGAAAACGTAACTGTGCGCGGAAACCACGCGATTTACGCGTAGCTCGAACCGCCGCTACCTTCGGGGCGGCGCGCGGTGCGCTCGCTCGCTTTCTCTTCGGTATAGCTGCTTTCGCGATGCGCTTTAAGCGGATCGGCGGGCAGACCTTTGCTTTCGCGCCACGCCTTTAGAATCGGTGAAACGTCGGCGAAGAACGCGCTACGCAAGCACTCTTCGGCGCCCACAATATCGCAGGTTTTCTGGAATTTGTGCAACGCCTCACGGTCTACCATACACGCCTTGAGATAAAGCTCTTGCGCGGTCACGACGGTCTGAATCATCGCCTCAATTTTCGGCTTGAGGTTGTGGCTCTGGTCAATCATGTAGGCGATTTTGTTCACGTCCACGCCGCGCTCGGCGGCGTTGCGAATCTCGTGAAAGATGCGAAAGACCGCGTAAGGATCAATCGAACCCAACGTCAAATCGTCGTCGGCATATTTGCTGTCGTTGAAGTGGAAACCGCCCAACAAATCCTCGTCCAAAAGCCACGCCACGATCTGCTCGACATTGGTGGCGGGCAAGTGATGTCCGGTATCAACCAGAACTTTGGCGCGCGGCCCCGCCTTTTTGCACAGAAGCGTCGCCATGCCCCAGTCGGCGCTATCGGTGGCGTAAAACGCTGGCTCGAACGGCTTGTATTCGACCAACATCGTCATCGCTTCGGGCATGGCGTCGTGCCACTCCATCAGCGCCGATTCGAGGCGATGTTTGCGCGCGATCAAATCGTCCTGGCCAGGATAGTTGATGCCGTCGGCAAACCAGAACGAGAGCAAATCGGAATTGGTCTCTTCGCCGATTTTAATGCTATCGAAAACGTGCTGATTGGCCATCTGGCGCGCTTCGGGGTTGGGCGAACAGGCCGAACCGTATTTATATTCGGCGTTCTGGAACAGGTTGGGATTGATCGAGCCGATTTTTATGCCGTGTTTCTCGGCCAACTGCGCGACTTCGCGCGGATCGGAACCGGCCTTGAAATCCCACAAGACGTGGACGGCCATTGTCGGACAGGCGCCGGTCAAGTCGTTGACGCGCGCGGCATCCTCGATTTTCTCTTCGATGGTCGCGGCGGCGGCGGGTTGCGGGAACTTGCCAAAGCGCGTTCCGGTATCGGCAAAGCCCCACGACGGCACTTCGATCTTGAAGGCATCGAGCAGGGGGAACCAGTCGGTTGGATTCATGGGTGAACTCTTACTTTACCGCATTTGGCGGCAAAGCGAAAGTTAAATATATAGCAAAAGTCGCATCGGCACAAAAAAGCGGAGCCGAATTTTGAGGTTGGATTCGGCTCCGCTTTTGGCGAATGGCTCTTTATCATCAGCGAACCGGAGCGGAGGCGACCGGCCAAGCTCAAGTCTCAAGAGATTATAATTTAGCCGGTCGCTTCCGCTCCGGTTCGCTGTTTTATGAGCGCTTTCAATCCGAATCGGTGCGAAACGGCGAAGCGGGCAAACCGGCGCTGTTATAGAGATTGGCGCGCGGATTGTCCGACCATCCGAAACGCGCGTAAACCGGAGCAGCCACGTCGGGGTTGGAAAGCGTGATGGTGTTACCCATAATAACGGGCGTGGCCCAGGTGAACTTTTTGTCGGCGCCCGCGATGGCGAACACGCGGTTGGCGTCGCCCTTGAACGTTAAACCATCGGCGTTGGCGAAGGTCAAAACGATTTTACCCGCGTCGGCTTTGGCGCTTTGCAGCGTCGGGCCGTCGGCCTGAATGTTCTGGCCATAAGTATTTTTGAGTGCCCGCAATGCCAGACGCAGACCGACGTCCTGTTTATTTTTCGGGTGAATATCTTTTTCTTCGCCAATATCGGTAATGACGGCGAGGCCCACATCGGGCAGGTTGCGGGCGGTCAGCGATTGGGCTTCGCGCAGACGCGCCCAACCACCGTTGCCCGGTTCGTCGTCGAGCGCCATGAAGTTGGCGAGTTGCACGATATAAAACGGCATCGGTGTGCCAAAGCGGGCGCGCCAATCGTTGATCATCGTCGGCAACAGCGTCCGATATTGCTCGGGATTTCCGGCGTTGCTCTCGCCCTGATACCAGATCGCGCCCTTGATTTGGCCTGGCAAAAGCGGCGCGATCATGCCGTTGTAAAGCGTCGTCGGCGAATTCTGGTTGATTTCGGCTTGCGGAAACGCGGGCAAATCGGCGAGCTTGCCGCCCACACGCATTTTCCAATCGCCGCTCAAAGCGAGAGTTTCGTCGCCCTTTTGCAAAAACATCGCATCGGCGGGGCCGGTTAAACCGCCGTTGCCGCCAGTATCCAAAACGCGAATCGCGATGACATTGCGGCCCGCTTTTACGCGCGTTTTGTTGACGTTATAAACGCGCGTCTTGTTGTAAACATCGGTCGCGCCGACTTCTTCGCCGTTCCAATATGTCGTGTCGCGGTCGTCAATGGCGCCCAGACTTAACTTCAAATCCTGCCCAATCCAATCGGCGGGCACGTCAACTTCGCGCCGCAACCACATCACCCCATCGAAATCGGCGAAACCGTTCTCTTCCCATGCGCCCGGCTGATTGACGCTTTGCCAATTGACATCGTCGAAGTCGGTCTTGCGCCACAATCCCGCCGTGCCCGCGTCGCTTTGCCACCAGATCGCCGTGCGTTCGGCCATGGTGGTTTTCGCTTGCAGGTTCTCTTCGAGTTGCGCCAGAGGTTTCTCGAAATCCGGCATCGTTTGCAGCGCGGCTTTGCTCGTCCACGCCTGCGCGACCGTGCCGCCCCAACTTGAATCGATCAGGCCAATTGGCACCTTCAAATCGCGATGGAGTTTGCGTCCGAAGAAATAGCCGACTGCCGAAAAATCGCCGACGGTTTCGGGACTGCACACTTGCCAATCGGCTTCAAAAGTATCAATTGGCTGTGGCCTAATCGCTTTGGGAACGGTGAGCAAGCGAATGTTGGGATAATTGGCGCTGGCTTTTTCGGCGGCAGCATTGTTGACGCCATTGACCGGAAATTCCATGTTCGATTGGCCCGAACAGAGCCAGACATCGCCGAACATCAGGTTGCTACGCGTTTCGGTTTGGCCCGCACTACTGACTTCGAGCGAGTAAGGCCCGCCAGCGCCGCGCGGACGAATTGGCACCGACCAGTAGCCGTCATCTGCGGCGCGAAGTGTGCGCTGACCGCCGCCAAACTTTACCGTCACGTCGGCTTTGGAGCGCGCCCAGCCCCAGATGATAAGCGGACGGTCGCGCTGCAAAACCGCGTTTTCGGAGAATAGCGGATGGAGCAACGGTTTAATCATGGTCGTCATCGCTTGTGCTTGAATGGGCACGGGCGCGATGATTGTCAGTAGGGCGGCGCCGAGGGCGCAGGTGAGCAGGGTTTTAATCATGATGGATGGCGAATAAATGCCTTCTGTAACAAATGGTGGAGTGAAGGTTACACCTCGCGACTTATGTCGCTGTAAATTCAGCCTTAGAATGCACGCACAACAGCTTCATCCTATCATTTGCTACAGGAAAAGTAAATTCGTCTTTTTACTTGCGTCCGCGCAATTTCTTAATTCCGCCGATGCCCAGCGCCAACGCGCCCAACGCGCCGATGGCAATTGCGCCCCATTTGGGCGCTTCGTCGGGATTATCGCGCAGGTTTTCGGCCACGCGTTCGCTGAAACCGCGCACTCCGGCGGCGGCCTGGTTGAGTTTAATTTGCGCGGCGTAACCCAACGGCTCAATTTTCTCGCGCACTTTGTCGCTGACTTCGGCGCGCGCTTTGGTGGCGACGCGGCGCGGATCAATCTTGTCTTGAATCGCGTCAATGGTGACGCTCATCGCGTCGCGCGTGGCCTCAATGTCGTCTTTGAGTTGACTGGGACTTTCACCAGTCAAGTCCCGATTGGGATCGGTCAGTTCGTTTATTTCACTTGGTTTTTGAGCCATTCGGGTGTCTCCTTGAGCGTCTCGATTGTCTTTTCTGGAAGGGGCGGCGCCGCCTTTTTGAGCATTCCGATGCCGATGAAGGCCGCGATGCCCGCGATAACCAGCAGCACAACTGCAACGATTAGCGCCGCCGCCCAGCCGGGCAATACCAGCGCAAGCGCGTAAATCGCCGCCAGCAGTAGCACGAAAAACGCGGCGATTCCCAGAAAGACGGCGACGGCCAGCGCCGCCGCGCCTTTGGCGAATCCGCTGACTTTCTGGGTAATTTCGGTTTTGGCGAGCTGGACTTCCTGGCGCACCAGAGCGCTGATTTGCGCCGACAAATCGGCAAACAGTTCGCCCAACGATTTCTGAGGCGTCGGCAGATTCGCCGGTTCTTTGGGTTCGATTCGCATGAATGATGCTTCCTTTAATTTTGCGTTCGTCGGGGCTATGGAACTCCAATCGCGTGCCAGAGCGCACAATTGAATTCGTTGCGCTTATTTTAACAGATTTAAGGCCAACCCTAAAAACAGGTTCACACAAAGGAACCAAGATCACACGAAGAACACAAAAATTTTTCTCGGTGATCTTGGTGCGAATTTGGTTCCTTTGTGTGAACTCCCATCCCGCTTAAACTCTCGCTCTTCGTGACCCAAACTCTGCGGCGCGCCTTCGCCGCCAACATCATCCCCGCCATCGCATTGTGGTCGCTGGCGGTTTTACTGCTCGCGCTCTACTACTTTTTCCCGCCCGCCACCGCCGCGCTCAACCAATTGGCGCAGCTCAAAACGCGTCTGGGCTGGGGCTTTTCGATGCCCGCGCAGGCCGTCGCCGCCGGATTGTTGCCGTTTCTGTTTCAGAAATTTCAACGCGGCGACCATCGCCGTTTGACGTGGGCGCAACTGCCATTTTTGCTCTTGGTGCGCGCCATTATGGGCGCCATGACCGACGAGTTTTACACCTTTCAAGCCCATCTGTTTGGCGACGGCACGAACGCGACAACGATTTTAATCAAGACGATTTTCGACATGACGGTTTACACGCCGTTCATCGTGTTGCCGCTCGTCGTGTGGACGTTCGGCTTGATGGACAACGGCTACGCCCTCGACACCACGCGCGCGGCGTTGGGGCCGAATTGGAAAACCAAACGCGTGTTGCCGCTTTATTTGGCGGCGCTCATCGTGTGGGTGCCGACATTGGCGGTTTTGTATGCGTTGCCATTGGAGTTGCAGTTCCCGTTTCAGGCGATAGTGCAATGTTTCTGGGGACTGGTTTTGGTGATACTGACGGATAAGTAAAAATGAAACACCATATAACGCTCATCATTTTCGCTCTGCTCACGAGTTTTTCTGCTGTAGCTCGCGCGCAAAGTTGGAAACCACAAGTCGTTGGCGTCGCGCCAAGCGCCTACGATTTGCAATTTTCGCCCGATGGCCGTTGGCTTTTGGCGACGATGGGCGCCGGTGAAGGCGAAGATAGCTCACCGATGAAGGCTTTTGATTTAACAAAGCGAATCAAAGCGCGCGAGTTCGACGCGACTTTCGCCGAATTTTCGCCGGACAGCAAAACGCTGGTTATCTTCGACCGTTTGAGTTCTGAACTGAAAATCGTTGATCTGCAAAACGGGAAGATTCAGCAACGCTGGAAGGCGCTGACGCCGCAAATCGCCGAAGGCATTGACGACGTGCGATTTCAAAAGAACGGGCGCGAGCTGGTGGTGGTCACACCGTTTCGGATTTGGCGATTGGATGTGCAAAGCGGCAAAAAGTTGAGCCAAACCAAAATCCAGATTCAAGCCCAAGAATCTCCACATGGTTTCAATGGCGGCTTTCTGTTGAAAGATGAACGGCGTTTGCTTTATATTAACGGCGATGAAGGCTATATTTACGATGTGCGCACCGGAAAACGCCGGAGCAAAGCAGAATTCGGTCTGCTTTCGCACAATGAAAAATGGCAATGGTTCTACAACGCCGAAGTCGGTCAATTTTGGATTAGCGATTTCGCGACCGGCAAAGATTTGTGGGGAGCCGAATTCAACGACGAACCGCAGTTTTCTGGCGATGGGCGCTCCCTAATTGTCGTTGATCCCAAAAGCGGCGTGCGTTTGCTCGATCCGCGAACTGGAAAGACGCGGCAACATTTAAAAGTGCCGGTTCCGCAACCCGACATCAGAGGCACTAACGCGACTTACGCGCTTTCGCCCGACAATAATTATTGGTTCGCGCGTCAGGGCGACAAAATTCTGCGCACTCGTTTGCGCTGAGTAACAAGCGAGCCTTCGGAACTTTGCCTCGTCCCTTGCGTTGGATAATGCGACTGGTTAAAATGCCAGAGGCGCCCGTTAAAGGCGCCCCAAAATAGGCCGATGGAGTTAAGCCACAACCGGCCAGGGAAAATACACACATGATTATCATTACCGACCGCGCTGCCGGCGAAGTAAAAGGACTTTTGGAGCGCCAGGAAAAACCCGACGCGATGTTGCGCGTTTTTGTCTCCGGCGGCGGTTGCTCCGGCTTTCAATATGGCATGACCCTCGAAGAAGAGGGCATGGAAGGCGACCAAAACTTTGAAGTCAACGGCGTCAAAGTTATCATTGACCCGCGCTCTGCCGATTACCTCGAAGGCGCCAACATCGATTTCGTGGACAACCTGATGGGCGGCGGCTTCAAAATCGACAACCCCAACGCCAAATCGAGCTGCGGTTGCGGCCACTCGTTCACGCCCAAAGACGGCGAAGAAGGCGAAGTGGAACCGGCGGCTGCCGCAAGCGGTTGCGGTTCGTGTTCGTCGGGCGGCGGATTCTAATTTGATTTAGCCACAAAGCCAGTGCGAACCCTGAGCGTAAGCGACGGGCCAAGTTGATTTTCCTGTGACTTCAACTTGGCCCGTCGCTTACGCTCAGGGTTCGCACTGGCTTTTTTGTGACTCACACATCTCTATGAAATTAGGCGCTCATCTTCCGACTTCCAAAGGTTTCTCCGCCGCATTAAAACAGGCGCAGGAACTGAATCTCGATTGTCTGCAACTGTTTTCCAAGACGCCGCGCCAGTGGAAAGCCAAACCGCTCGATGCCGAAATCGTCGCCAAATGGCGCGACGATTGGGCCGCGTCGGGATTGGGGCCGCTCGTGATTCACGATTCATATCTGATTAATCTGGCGGCGCCCGTCGCCGAAACGTTGGAGAAATCCATCGCCGCGATGATTGACGAAATCAAGCGCGCCGAGCAGATGAACTGCGATTTTCTGGTGACGCACTGCGGCGCCCATCTCAAGTCGGGCGAGGACGCGGGCGTCGCACAGTTGGCGAAATCTCTGGTCGAATGTCTGGAGAAAACGCCCGATGCGCGCGTGAAAATCGCCCTCGAAATCACGGCGGGGCAGGGCACCTGTCTGGGCGGGCCGTTCGATCATATCCGCGACGTTTTGAAATCGGTGAACAGCCCACGTTTGGCGGTCTGTTTCGATAGCTGTCACGCCTGGGCGGCGGGCCACGATTTGGTCAACGATTTGGACGGCGTGATGAACGATTTCGACGAGAAAATTGGCTTCGAGAAGTTGGCGGTCGTTCATCTCAACGACGCAAAAAGCAAATTGGGCAGCCATTTGGACAGGCATGATCATCTGGGCGAAGGCTCGCTGGGCGAAGCCGCGATTGCGGCGTTTATCAATCATCCGAAAGTAAAGGGTTTGCCTTTTGTGTTGGAGACGCCGGAGACGGAAGAACGCATCGCCGATAACGTGGCGATGGCGCGCAAGTTGGCAGATTGAGTCTTGCTCTTATAAATGCTGGTAAGGGTAGGCGGCACTGGCAGTAGATTCGAGCGGCAAATATCTGGCAAAGCAGACGTTGAACATCCCTTAAAACTGCACCAAATCTTTGACCTGCACTGGCAAGCCCGTCGCGAACGATTGATTCGCGGCGATGCCGGTCAAAATTGAACGCGCGCCGTCTTCGTGATTGGCGGCGCGGCCCAACGGGTCGGCGACGGTTCCCCGGCAGAAAACATCGTCCAATAAACGCTTGTCGCCGCCGCCGTGACCGCCTTCGTCGCTGGCGACTTCGATTTCCAACGGACTGGAATGCAGAGGCCGCACCAGAATGCGCGCCGATTCGTGAACCTCGATTTTCTGCGCGTCGCGGATGTCGGGACGGTTGGTGTCGTTGTTGCTGCCGCTCACGTAAGGATTTTCGGTCACTTCGTATTCCAAGCGACCCTTGGTGCCGTTGAACATCACGCGATAACCTTCCCACGGCGAAAACGCCGTCAGATGATAAGTCATCGTCGCGCGGTTTTTATAACGCACCATCACGCTCATGTCGTCCTCTATCGAAATGCCGTCGCTAAACACGCTGCGGTCGCGGATATAGCCGTCTTCGTGTTCGGCTTCGAGATACATTTTGCGCAGCCAATCGTTCTCGGCCATTTGCAACGCGAACGGATCGCCCTCTGCATTGGAGTTCTCGTGGGCGCGTTCGTAGAATTTGGTCACGCCGCGATTCTCGGCGTTCTCGCGGCCATAAAAACGCAGGTCGCCCATGCCAAACACCGTTTCGGGCGTCGAGTCAAGCCACCAGTTGACCAAATCGAAATGGTGGGTGGCTTTATGCACCATCAGGCCGCCCGAATTGCGCTTGTCGCGGTGCCAGCGCCGGAAATAGTCGGCGCCGTGAACCGTATCGAGCAACCACTCGAAATGCACCGAAGTCACCTCACCGATGACGCCCGCCTGCAACAGCTCTTTGACCTTCGAGTTGCGCGGCGCATAGCGATAGTTGAAGGTGACGATGAGCTGTTGTCCGGTCTTTTTGACCGTATCTAAAATCGCCTGACACTTGGGCGCATCTACGGTCATCGGCTTTTCCGAAATCGCGTCACAGCCCAATTCCATCGCGCGGATAATATACCGATGATGCTGCCGGTCAATGGTGGTGACGATGACGCAATCCACTTTGTGCTCGCGAATCATGGCGTCGAATTGGTCGGGCTTATAAGTCGGAAGCGGAGCCCTGCCGAAATCTTTTTGGGCGCGCGCGTTGTAAGCGTTCATGCGCGTTTGATTGATGTCGCAAAGGGCGACGAGTTCGCCCTGCTCGCGATAATCTTTGAGTAAGGCGTTGGTAAACATCGTCGAGCGCGAACCGAGGCCGACGATGGCGTAACGTGTGAGTTGGGGCATGAGTGGGTGAGAATGCAGCAGTTTAATAGACCTCTTGCATAAGTCGTTTTGAGCGTGATTTTTGCTCTGACTCGCTCAGTGGGCGGGGCTTACGCCCTCTTCCAATCGGGGTTTTCTCTTCGCCCAAAGATTGGAAGAGGGCGTAAGCCCCGCTAACATCGCAATTGTCGGTGACTTTTGCAAGAGGTCTAATCTCTGCGGTTGAAGGTCGAACAAAGCGTGCGGCGGGTGGCCGTGCAAAGCGGCGGAAGTCTTTAATACCTCGTCAACACCTCGTGTGCGACTCTTTGCCGGAGGTTTTGACCTCTGGCAAAGAGTCGCACGCTGGCAGGTTTTGACGCATTGCGCCATTGTCCATTGGCTCAGCACAGCAGGACTGAACCTTCGCGCGCGTTCTGTAAAAATGGGTTTGTGCCTTCCGATTCGCCAATTCAACCGCCAGTTTTCGCCCGGCCAAAAACTGATTTCTACGGTTTTATCGTTTTGCTCAGGTGATGTGGACTGGGAATGATTGTCGTCGCGTTTTTCAGCTCGCGTTCGCAGCCGCAAGATTTATCGTTTGGACTCGCCGCAGTTTTCGTTGTATTTTTCCCACCCTGCGCTTTACGCTTTGACTAATGCGCCGCATATGCCGCGCCGCCGATGCGCGCGGCTTATGAATTCGCGGCGCTTTCGAGACGCAAATTATTTGGTGGCGCGCAATCGAAGATTACGAGTAGACGCGATAAATCGGTGTCTCCACAAATAACGTTCAACCATAAAGCGGCCCATACGCCGCGCACGCGCGATAGTCCGCGCCGGTATCGAAGGCGCCGCCGAAACGATTCCACGCCGCCGGACGAAACACTTCGGGGGCCGCAACGTTGTGCATTTCGACCGGAATGCGCAGTATCGCCGCCAACGCCAGCAAGTCGGCGCCAATGTGACCGAACGCCGCGACGCAGTGATTGGCGCCCCAGGCGTTCATCACCGTGTAAACATCGCGGAAGTTGCCTTCACCGGTCAGCCTCGGCGCGAACCATGTCGTCGGCCACGTCGGATTGGTGCGAGCGTCGAGCGTATCGTGAACCGCGTCGGGCAAGTTCACCGTATAACCCTCGGCGATTTGCAAAACTGGCCCCAATCCTTTCACCAGATTAATGCGATACATCGTCGCGGGCATTTCGCCGCGCGTCAAAAAATCGGTTGACCAGCCGCCCGCCGGAAAATAACCCAAATCCGAAGAACACCACTTGGTCGCATCGAGACACTTACGCGCCTCGTCGGGCGTAATTTCATACCAAGGCTTTAACACTGGCTTCCCGTCGCTTTCCATTTCGCCCGTCCAATCGAGCGCGGCGGGGCCGCTGTTGATGAGATGCAAAATGCCATCTTTGGCGTGCCCTTCCATTTTGTGCCCGGTCACGCGCTCGACCGATTCGGCGCTCCAGTAAGTGCGCAAATCGGCGAACAGCGTCGCCTGTCCCTGCGTGAGCAGATGGCCCATCAACATTCCGGCGCCGTTCAACGCATCGTTTTCGGTCGCCAAAATAAAACTCTGGCGGATGCCATTCCAGTCGAAACTGCTGGTCAGAATCGCTTCGGGGAAGTCGCCGTTGGGCCGCGCGTCCGTCCACTGGCGCTGGCCCTGAAAACCCGCCGCCAGAGCGTTGTGGCCTTCGGCTTCTTCGCCGAAACCTTTGTCTTTGAGTTTGGGATTGCCGACCATCAAATCGCGCGCAATCAACGCCATTTTGACTGATGTCGCCCAGTCCTCATCTTTCTGCTCGCGCGTGCGCTGATCCGCTTCGGGATTGGTGTCCTGGCCTTCGGGACAATTATTTTTCACCCATTCGAGGGCGCGCTCGTATTCGTCTGTGTCGTAAATTTCGTTTTCGATGCGACGGATGAACTCGGTTAAATCAATCGCTTCGCTGCGCATTCCCAGATAGCTCTCGAAAAACTCCGGCGAAATCTGCGAACCGGCGATGCCCATGCTCGTGCCGCCCATCGACAAATAACTGGTGCCGCGCATCGTCGCGGCGGCCAAACCCGCGCGCGCAAAGGTCAATATTTTGGCGGCGACATCAGCGGGAATTGCGGTATCGTCAGCGTCCTGCACGTCGTGGCCATAAATGCCAAACGCGGGCAAACCCTTTTGCGCGTGACCGGCCAGCGCCGCCGCCAGATAAACCGCGCCTGGCCGCTCGGTTCCGTTAAAGCCCCACACCGCTTTGGGCGTGAGCGGGTTCATATCCATCGTCTCGCTGCCGTAGCACCAACACGGCGTGACCGTCAACGAAACGCCAACGCCTTCGCGCTCGAACTTGGCGGCGCACTGCGCGGCCTCCGAAACGCCGCCAATCGTCGTATCGGCGATGACGACTTCAACCGGCAAACCGCAGGCGTGACGAATGTTCTCGGTAATTAACGCGGCGGTGGCGCGGGCCATGTTCATGGTGCGCTCTTCGAGCGATTCGCGCACGCCGCCCAACCTGCCGTCGATGGCGGGACGGATACCGATTTTCGGAAGCGGAGTGCGCAGACGGTTATGAGGATTCTGGATGTTCATGGGAGCTTATTATTTTACATTACCCGCATCCAGATTATGCGAGTAGGCCAACCCTTTATTTGAATTCAAGGAGCGTCTACTCTGTAGACAGTGACGTCATCGCCCGCGCGGCGGAGGATGCGCGCTTTAACCAGAACCACGCGCGGCCAACCGGTTTGCGGATTGGCGTTGGGCAAACGAATCGCCAGCGTTTGACCGTCGCGCAGAACTGTATTGCCTGGCGTCACGACGTTGTCGAGGATAATTTGGAATCTCAAATTCATTAAGTCGCCGTGTAGCACGGGCGTCGCTATGAAACCGGTTTGACTCTCGACAAAGGTCAGTCCCTCCTTCCAATTGTCTGTGGCCTTAACGGGAAAATTTGGCGCTTTGTCATCTTCGTCCGTCGCTTCGTCTTCGGGTTCTGGTGTTTGCGGTTTGTTGAAGTCGAGGCTGCGCCGTTCGGTCGAGGTCAAACTGGCCGTCAGTCCGTCAATGGCGGTCACGCGCGGCGCCGTGATAACGCGGGCGCTGCCGTCGGCGAGCCCCTCGTTCAATTTTTGTATGATGGGGCCAATGTCGGATGTTGGCGCAGCGAACGCGGTTCGCGCGAAAAAGTCGCCCGTGCCATTATCGGGCGCATCGCCGACTCTGACATCGCCAAAGAGCGAAATTTTCTCGTCGCAACGGCGGTATCGCGGAAAACCAGCGGCAAACTTTTGAGCTTTGCGGGCGAGATTTCCCAAATCTGCGCTTCGATTTCGAGTTGGCCGATGGGCACATCAATTTCTTGCACCAACTTTCGCAGCGCCTCGATGCCCGCCTCGGTGCCTTTGACCTGTAAGACGTTTTGCGGATCAACCGAAAATACGCTCTCGATGCCCTGGGGCAATTTCAAGTCGCGCGGCCCATTGCCGTTGCCGGGCTGACGTGGCAATTCATCGGCATCGCGCGTCCAAAGTTCACCATTGCGGCGACTGTGTTCGACCAACGTCGGAACCGGCTGATGCAGGGGATCGAGCCAGTAAGCGATAATTGCAGACGGCGCGTTGCGCACTTTGATAATGGCCGCTGTGTGCGCGGGCGCCGCCTCTGCGGTAGGCATTGGCATTTCATTCTGCGCCGGTTGCGCCTGGCTGACGGCGCTCGAAAGCGCGAGCGCGACGCCGAGGGTTGTGGCGCGCAAGGGCGGAAGACGGTTCATGGGTGAATTGAACTTACTTCATCGCCGCGCAATAATCAAGCAATGTGTCGCAATACGTATTCAGCGCAGCCAATAAATCATCGTGCCGCCGATGGCGAAGCCGACCAGACCAATTTTGTGCGCGAGCGGCGACAGTTTACCTTCCGCCGTCGGTTGCGTAATTTCGGGCGCGATGAGGCCGGTGAAACTCAAGGTGGGGGCCGCGCCCATGACGATCAACATCATCGGGTGAACCGTGCCGACGCGCGTGCGCAACGCCCACTCGAAGACGAGGATTGAGCTGCTCAGAATCAAGCCGAACAGGGCGCCGATGCGGGGTTTGAGATTCATTGGCCGAAGTCAAACACCGATTTCGCCAGCGAAAATTATCATCATAAAGCGCGACTTGGCGGCGCGAACAGCGTCAGATATTGTTCCTCACCCGAAATAAATAGCGGAAAAATTCACGGCCATTTCGGTGCCAGGGGAAGAGGTGAACTTCGCTCCATTGTCAAATTTTGGCGCTTGCCGTTTTAGACCGTGCCGTGAGGTGTTATAATGCGACGTAGAAACCGCGTTTACAACGCGCAAAGGCTCGCCAATCCGCAAGGGTTGGAGAATCAATTGCGCGTGGTTGCGGACGGTTCATGGAAGCTGCAAGACTTCCCCCAGAGTAACGGTTCTCTTCTCGCTTTTAATTTCTGCGTCCCGTCCCCACAGGCGGGCGATAGTGAGGAATCCGTGCGGTTATGATTGCGACACCTACGGTCGTTTTTGCGTTGAGCGTTCTCAACCTGCTGCTTTGCGCGGGCGGGTTGTTGTTCGTTTATTTCGACTGGAACGCCGCGCGTCGCCGCGAATATCTCTACCTCTACTTCACCGAAGAGAAGCCCTCCTACGACTACTTCGCCGCCGCGCGCCGGCGCCGCATCCAATACACCCGTCTGCTGATGGCGTTCGGCCTGTTGACGATTCGTCAGTTCCTCAGCGTCATCGTGACCGCCTCGGTTTTCCAGGGCGGCGCCTGGGATAATTGGATTAACTGGTGGGGAACCGGCGAGACCCAACCGGGCATTCGGCTGGCGACCAATATCTGGCCCTGGCTGGGCGTTTTGGAAACCATCGGGCTGGCCCTGATCGGTTACGCACTCCTGCACGAGTGGCGGATGCGCGGGACGGAAAGCTCGAAGCTGCCTCTGCAAATTTTGTCGCTGGTGGCGGCGGCGGCCAGCATTCTGGCCTTGCTTTATACGTCGGGCTTGCTGGGCCCGCGCTCGCACATGATCATGTCGTGGGGGACGCTGTTGTTGCGCGTTTCGCTGCTGACATTTCTCATTTTCACCCTGCGCGCGCGCGCCGCCGAAAAAGAGGTCGCCGGACTGCTGGTGTTCCCCGCGCTCACCATCACCATCGCGCTCAGCGTGTGGTTGGTGGCGCTTTCGTTGGGCGATATGCTGCATAATCCCACGCTTTACCCGCTCGGATTATTCGTGGCGATGGCGCTGTTGGTCGGTTCGATTGCGCGCGGCTCACTCAACGATTACGAGAGCATGGAACTGTCGCGGCATCGTCTGGGCCGCGAGCGCGGCGTAATTTTCACCTTCCTCAAGCGGTTGGGCGAAGCGTTCACCACCGATGTCGAAGTCGATCAGGTTCTGGGGATCATTCTGGAGTCGGCGCTCGAAACGACCGAGGCTTCGGCGGGCGCGATTTACCTGTTCGATGCCGAAAAGACCGAGCTTGATCCGCGCGTCGTGCTCAACTTTTTCCCGCCGCTTTACGCTGAGGCGAGCGGCAACCTGAGCGAGCGGCGCACCGAAGAGTTGGAAGAGCAAATGCGCGAGCAGCGCTTCATGTCGGGCGAAGGTATCATCGGCGAAGTCGCCATGGACGGCCACGCGCAACTCGTTGAGGACGCGCGCGCCGCAGGAATTTTGCTGGGCACAACGACCGAATATATGCGCAACCGCTCGATGCTGGTGGTGCCTTTGCGCGTGCGCGACGAAATGCTCGGCGTGATGGCGGTTTTGAACAAGCAGCGCGGCAGCTTCGGCGACGACGACAAATCGCTGTTGCAGGCCTTGGCCGATCAAGCGAGCCTGAGCATTAACAACGCTCTCTTGACCGTTGAGGTCGCCGAGCAGGAACGTTTGCGGCGCGACCTGCAAATCGCGCGCGACATTCAGCAACGGTTGCTGCCCGAACATTGCCCGATTGTCGAGGGCTTCGAGATCGCCGCGCGCGGCACGAGTGCGATGGAAGTCGGCGGCGATTACTACGATTTCTTCTGGGTGGACGACGATCACCTGGGCATCGTCATCGCCGACGTTTCGGGCAAGGGCGTTTATGCGGCTCTGGTGGTGGCGATGATTCGCTCGGCGTTTCGCACGCAGGCGCCCGATAACTACGATGTGCGCGACGTTTTGAACCGCGTCAACACCTTTATTTCGGAAGACCTGCGCCGCGATATGTTCGTGACCTGCGTTTACGGAATTCTGGAAGTTTCGACCAAAAAATTCACCTGGGCGCGCGCGGGCCACGAAGCGCTGATTCTGGCGCATCCCGATCATACGGTCGAGATGCTATCGCCCGATGGCTTTGCTTTGGGCATCATCGGCGCGCCGGAGTTCTCGGATTTGCTCGAAGTCGAGACGATTCAGATGCACCCTGGCGACCGTCTGCTGATGTTCACCGACGGCCTGACCGAAGCGATGAACTCGGAAGGCGAAGAGTTCGGCATGGATCGCGTTTTAGAATCGCTGGGCGTGCCACCCGAATCGCTCGGCCTCGAGCCGCCTACCGGTAACGGCACGGCGACGGTGGTGAAGACCAAAGCGGCGACCAAGGCTCCCCCTCGCAAGAAAGTCGAGGCCGCCGCCAACGGCATCTTCGGCGATTCGGCGGGTTGCAACTCTACCGTCGAGCAGGAGGTCAGCGAGATGAAACATCTGGAGGCCGCCGTTCAGCAACACGTCGGCGATGCCCCGCAAAGCGACGATTTGACGATTGTTTATTTGGCGGCGGTCTGAGCATGTGTTGGAGCGCGCCCGTCAGGGCGATCTCACCTTCTAATGCCCTGACGGGCGCGCTCCAAACGGAACCATTGCCCTTTTATTTAAGCGCTCCCAGAGCCGTAGCTATGGTAGGCACTGATCATTGCGGCAGTTCGTAACGCTGGAGATTTTCGAGCGGATAAGGTGCGGGCACGCGCGAAAGCGCGAACAGCCAGATCACCAGCGAAATCGCCGCGCTGCCGATGAGATATTTGCCGCCGCGTTGCCAGTTACCTTTGGCATCGAAGCCCAGACGCGCGACGGCAAAGAGCGACGCCAGGAACGCGACGAAGAAAATGAGGGTAAGGGCGAGCCACATCGGAGATTATTCGGGAGCTTTGCTGAGCCTGTCCTTTGATAGCTCCCGCGTAGTCAGTGAGTGTGGCAAAGTCGCGGTTTTTGAGCAAACACTGGCGCGCCGTAGGTTTCAACCTGCGGCAACAAAGCGTTCGCGCACATCGTAAATCAACTGGCTCCATATTGCGTCGGGTTGCCAAATCTGCGACATCCGTGCGCGCGCGCTGCTCTCGTCTTCGCCTTCGATGAGCGTTCGATACAAGTAAACCAGCGTCGAAACGCGGACATTGGCGGCGCAGTGAACCAGAACCACGCGCTCGCGATGCGCGTTCATCACGCCCGCGAAACTGGCGAAATCGGAGACGAGGGGGCGCGAGAAGAGGATCGGGAAGTGCGCGTAAATCATCCCGTTTTCCAAAACCAGTTGCGCTTCGTCGGCGAGGTAATGATGGGCGCCAGGCGGCGCCAGGTTAATCACGACTTCAACGCCCGCTTCGGCCAAAGCGCCGAAATCGTCGGGCGCAGGTTGGCCCGACGTGAGCAGACGCGGCGAAACAGCGAGAAACGAGGGCAGATGTATCATAGGTGTCAGGAATTAGGGAACGCGATTCTCTTACGCCCCTGAACCGCGCGCGTAAGCAAGCGGGCCGTCATGCTCACGAGAAAATTCCACTCTGTCGCAGACGTTATGGGCCGACCAGAACTTACGAGCGCGGTTCACGAGGCACGGCTCAAATCCTGATACCTGACTCAATCGTTGATCCGATAAATTTCGCATCCGATGAACACATCGAGCGCGTCTTTATCGAGTTTGCCCAGCGCGGCTTCCTGTCGCAGAATGCGCAACGCCAGTTCGGGCGACATCGCGCGTTTGTAAGGCCGATCCGAGGCCGTCAGCGCATCGTAAACATCGCAGATGCCCATTAACTTGGCGCCCATCGGAATCTCGTCCAGCTGTAAACCCTGCGGATAACCCGAACCATCCAGACGCTCGTGGTGCGAGCGCGCCAGAGCGGGCACGTTGCCCAGATTGGCCGTCCACGGAATTTGCCGCAGAAATTCGTAGGACATCTGCGCGTGCTGCTGAATCTGACGGAACTCTTCGGGCGTTAAAGTGCCGCGCGTCACACGCAGAGCGGCGGCTTCGTCCTCGCTTAATAAGGGCCGCACCATATCAACGGCGTCGCGATAGTTCATCTCGGCGAAGCGCGCGATGGCGCCGCGCGCGGTGGCCCAGGTCTCGTCGGGATACGGCTCCTGCATCGGATCGTTGATGACGCGAATCGCCTCGAAGTCGGCGCGCAAACGCGCGACGCGCTCGTCGAGCGCTTGCTGATAAACGTCGTGGCTGGCGCTGGCATCGGGCGCGCCACTGTGCCACAAACTCAACTGCTGGCGCGCGCAGTCGGTCTCCCACTGGCGCTGCAAGGCCAGAGCGCGCGCTTCGAGTTCGGCGAATTCGACTGGCGCGATTTTGTTGCTTTTGGTCAGAATCGCCTCGCGCACGCCAATCTTGCCGAAGTCGTGCAGCAGACACGCATAACGCAATTCACGCAGTTCGGCGGCGGAAAACTCGGCCCCAGCCAACGGCCCTTTGTCGGTTGCGCTGACGGCTTTGGCCAATTCCAGCGTCAGCTTCGTCACGCGCCACGAATGGCCACTGGTCGAAGGATCGCGACTTTCAATCGCGCTCGAAGCGGCCACCACCAGCGACTCGAACAGGCTCTCGATCTCCTGCAACAGAATGTTGTTGTTGAGCGCCACAGCCGCCTGCGAAGCCAGCGTCGCGGCCAGTTCGGTCATCTCTTCGTCAAAGCCCACAACCTCGCGCTCGACGATTTCGGGCGAGCTTAATTTCACCTCACGTTTGCGCTTGCGGTTGATGAGCTGCAACACGCCGATGGTTTCGCCGAGATGGTTTTTCAGCGGCACCACCAACACCGATTGGGTGCGATAGTTATGTTCTTTATCGAAGCGCGAGTTGAACTGAAACGGCACGTCGGGCGGCAAATCGTAAACGTCGTCAAAGCGCAGAATTTCGCCGCTCAAAGCGGCATAACCGGCCAGGCTGTTGGCGCCGACGACGAACGTCATGTTGGTATCAACGACAATCGAATCGTTTTGTGCGGCGCGAAAAAACAGCTTTTTGCCGCCATCCTCGTCCTCTTCGACGATGTAAAGCGAACCGCCATCCGAAACTGTCAAATCGCGCGCGGCAGTCAGGATCATGCTGAGGAGCAAGCGAATGTCGCGTTGCGCCGAGAGCGCCAACCCAATTTCAGACAACTGCCGCAGACGCCGCGCGGCCACCGAACTCTCGGAGCGCTCGTGCCGATTGACCCGCTTTTTCTCGAGCGCACTAAGCGGAGACACCACCGCCGAAGTCACACCCACGCCAAATGAATCATGGGTCGCGGCAGTCGAGGTCGGGCGAGAATTGCTCATAGAGGAAAGGATAAAGGCTGAAGGATAAAGGATGAAAGAGGACTGAAGAGATTTTTATCTTTTATCCTTCCCCTCAGTCTCCCCACGCCATTTTCAGGCGCAGACGGGCGTAAAATGAATCGTTGGGATCGCGCAGCAATCGTGCGACCATCGAAGAACGGCGCACACGCACGACATCACTCGGACGTAGGATAACACCGACTTGGCCATCGAGCGTCAACATCGTATCCAAACGTTCTTGCTGCACTTCGTCGCCCTCCCACTCGGCGCACACGTCGAGGGTTTCGTCGGCGCCCACCACAATCGGGCGTTGATTCAAAGTATGCGCGCAAATCGGCGCGCACAGCAAAAGTTCGACATCGGGTGGCACAATTGGCCCGCCCGCCGACAGCGCGTAGGCCGTCGAACCGGTCGGCGTCGAAACGATCAAACCGTCGGCGCGAATCTGCGCGACCAACTCGCCGCTCGCGTAGATTGACAACCTCAGAATGCGCGCCAGAGCGCTTTTGGCGACGACGGCGTCGTTCAAGGCGATGCCGCCACCGATCTCGAAGGGCGAAGTATCGGCCAGAGGATCGGCCAGCGCCTCGGCGAGTTTATCGGCGTCGCGCGAGCGCAGCACGCGCGCGTCGAGCATCATGCGCTCTTCGACCTCGAATTCGCCGTTCATCAAACGCGCAAAGGCGCTTTCGATATCGTCGGGGCGCACCGTGGACAAAAAGCCCAATCGCCCCAGATCAACCGCCAGAACCGGCGTCTGAAACTTGGCCGCCGCGCGCGCCGCCGCCAACACGCCGCCATCGCCCGATAGACAGATCAAAACGTCACAACTGGCGACATCATCGCCGACCAGACAGCCGTCGCCGCCCTGAAGCGGCAGGGTATCTTGCTCGAACTGCTCGCGCACTTCGAGGCCCGCGCGCGTCGCCAACTCCGCCAGTTGGCGCCCCAGAACGACCGCCTGGGGCTTGCCAGGAACCGCGAAAATGCCGATAGATTTCATAAGGGTGTCAGGTGTCAGGTGACAGGGATCAGGAACGGAAATTTGGCGAGTGCGGCCTCAAAGAGTCGCAATCCCAAAGCCCTGCCACCTGTCCCCTGACACCTTAAAAAATCAGCCGACCGCCGTTGCGCCCTTCAGACGCGCGACGTTGCTTTTGGCCTCGTTATGGTCGGGCGCCAAATCGAGCGCCTTCTGATAATTATCGAGGGCGCCCGCGCGGTCGCCTTTGGCTTCCAAAACTACGCCCAGATCGTTGTAAGCGTTGGCGTTATCCGGATACGCCTTGATGATGACGCGATAAGCCGCCTCGGCTCCGGCGTAATCCTTGAGATTGTAGAGCGCGCGGCCCAAGCCCGAACGCGCCTCGGCATCGGCGGGCGTGAGCGCCAGCAGACGACGATATTCGTCGGCGGCGTCCTTGTATTTCGACTGCGCCAGCAGGTTCGACGCGATGCCCGAACGCGCCGTCGCGATGCGCGCTTCCAAAGCGCGGCGGTCGCCAATCGAGGCGCCTCGCGCGCCGTCGGCGGCGTCGGAGGCCAGCTTTTGCCATTCGGTCGTGGACATATCGAGCTTGTCCTGCGCCGCCAGCACAATCGCCAAATTGGTGCGCGCGTCGTAGAACGTCGAATCAAGGATCAAGGCCTCGTTGAACTTGGCGACGGCCTCGTCAAAACGCCCGCGCTTGAAATAGATGCGCCCGATATTATTTTTGGTTGCCGCATCGTTGGGCTTCAGCTTCTCGGCGGCGCCATATTGCTCCAATGCCTCGTCAAACTTCGATGAGTAATCCAAAGCCACGCCCAGATTAAACCGTCCGGTGAAGTCGTCGCCGCGCACATTAACATAGCGCCGCAATGCCGCCGCCGCGTCGGAGTAGCGGTTGCTGCGCAGATGAATATCGCCGATTTGCAACAACGCCGGAGCGTTGTTGGGATTGACGTTCAGCAAATTGCGCAGGGCTTCGAGCGCGTCGTCGCGGCGCCCGTTATTAAGCAGAATCAGCGCGAACTTGAACTGATAATTCTCGTTTTTCGGGTCGAGCGCAATGGCGCGTTTGTAGGCGCCCAGCGCGCCGCTCGGATTGCCGGTGCGGTCGAAGGCCTCGCCCAGCCCTTCTTCGATGGCGGCATCGTCGGGGTTTTTGGCCTGCAACGTCTTCAGATGCGGCAAGGCGTCGGCGAATTGGTCGCTCGAAAGCAGCGCGAAAGCAAGGTTGTAGCGCGCGTCGTAATAGTCGGGTTGCAGCTTGAGCGCTTCCTCGAAGGCGGCGCGGGCGGGCACGGTTTCGTCTTTGTTCCAGCGCGCGAAACCGATGTTATTCAGCAGTTGCGCGCGCGCGGCGACATCGAGGTTCTTGCCGTTATCCTGCGCCGATTGCAGCGCGGTGAGGGCACCGTCCCAATTTTTCTGTTGCAGACGCACATAGCCCAGAAACGAGAACGCGCCCGCATCATTGGGCGAGAGCATCGCCGCGCGGCCAAAGGAGGCATCGGCGGCATTCCAGTCGCTCTTTTTAATGGCGGCCAGTCCCGCGTTATAAGCCAGCGTCGCCTCGCGCAGACGCGTGGCATCGTCCATATTCGCCGTCTCGGGTTGAGCGGGCGGTGCGTCGGCGGGCGCGGTTGTGACGGGCGGCGGTGCGACGGGCGGCGCCGCGGGCGGCGGAGTCGCGGGCGGCGGAGTCGCGGGCGGCGGAGTCGCAGTCGGCGGAGTCGCGGGCGCGGTGGCGCCGGTTGGCGGCGGAACGGGCGCAATCGCGGGGTCTTGCGCGCGGGCGGATAGAGGAATCAGAGCTGACAAACTCAGCAGCAACAACGTTTTTTTCATGCGGAACACGGGAAATATCAACGGCGCTTCGAGGCTTTCACAACCGAGGCGCCGAGCTTTCGATACTTGCGATAGGAAGAAGTTTTAACGTTTTATGCCAATCTCTGCATCCCGCGCCTTGATATATCTTTGAGTTAGCCGATTTCATCCAGGCTTAGTTCGAGCGTTTCGCCGCGCGCAAAGTGGAGCCTTCCTGTTTGGAGTGCGACCGTGAGGGCGATTAGAAGGTAAACCGCCCTCACGGGCGCCCTCCAAACAAAGATTTTGGCCAGCAACTCCTGCGAAGACGCACTAACTCCAGTTCACCGATGATAACTTCAGTTCGGGTTTCCATGGCGGCAGTTTACCCGCGCACAACGACCGGGCGACGCGCGAGAAAGGGGCGCCGGTTTTTGGTCGGCGCCCCTTTCTCACGTTCCCCACCTCAATTCACCGCGACTTCAACTTTCTTCTTCGCCGCGCCATTCGAGTTCCCGTTCGCCTTTGCTTTGGGCGTCACTTTCGCCAACTGCGCGCGCAATCTCTTCTCGATGCCGTTTTCGTCCAATCCCAACTCGTCGCGCTGAATCGCGGGCGAAGCGTGATGAATGAAATGATCGGGAATGCCGACGATTTCGACCGGCACCAAAATCTCGTTTTGCGCCAGACACTCCAACACCGCCGAACCAAATCCGCCCAGTCGCGCGTTCTCTTCGATGGTAATCAAACGCTGGCTACGGCGCGCCAAATCGCAAATCGTTTCGGCATCCAAAGGCTTGACGAAACGCGCGTTCAGCAACGCTATTTTATGCCCTTCGACGCGCAGTTTGTTCACGGCGGGCAACGCCATTTGCACGCTGTAACCGATGGCCAGCACCGCGATTTCGGGCGCGTCGTCGTCGAGCAGAATCTCGGCTTTTCCAATTTCAATCGGTTCAATCGGGCCGCTCAAATCCACGCCGATACCGGTTCCACGCGGATAACGCACCGCCGTCGGGCCGTCCACATCGAAGCACGCTTTGAGCATCGAGCGCAATTCGTTTTCGTCCTTGGGCGCCATCACCGTCATGTTGGGAATACCGCGCAGATAAGTAAAATCGAAGACGCCCTGATGCGTCGCGCCATCTTCGCCGACCAAACCGCCGCGATCTAAAGCGAACGTCACCGGCAAACCCTGCGGACGATGCTGACAGACATCATGCACGATTTGATCGTAACCGCGCTGCAAGAACGTCGAGTAAATCGTCACGACCGGATGCAATCCACGCAACGCCAATCCCGACGCGAAGGTGACGGCGTGCTCTTCGGTCATGCCGACATCGAAGCCGCGTTTGGGAAAACGCTCGATGAATTGGTCAATGCCCGTCCCGCCCGCCATCGCGGCGGTAATGGCGACGATTTTCTCGTTTTCCTGCGCCAATTCGCACAATGTATCGGCGAAAACTTGCGTGTAAGAGGGCGCCTTTTTCGGGATAACGAGGGTCGCGCTATCTTCCTGTAACGAGTCTTTGGGCTTGCCGTTGGCGTCGGTTTTGACCGGGCCAAAACCGGCTTTTTCCAGTTCGGCGGGCGTGGCCGCGTGCCATTTAACCTGACCATCGGGCTTCTCGGCTTTCTCAAAACCTTTGCCTTTCACCGTCACGGTATGGATCAAAACCGGCCCGTCGAACTCGCGCGCCGTCTTGAACGCCTGAATTAATTCGGTATAGTTGTGGCCGTTAATCGGGCCGAGATAATGGTAACCCAACTCTTCAAACCACATCCCCGGCACGACCATTGACTTGACGCCAGCGCGCAGTTTTTGGCCGACTTCGATGACCAACTCGCCGCCGGGCAATTTCTCGAAAACCTTTTCCAGACTCGCGCGCGTGTTGCGATAAACCGGATCGGTGCGCACGCGCCGCAGATAAGTCGCCATCGAAGAGTGATTGTGGCTAATGCCCATCTCGTTATCGTTGAGGACAACGATCATCTTGCGGCCCGAATGTCCGACCTGATGCAGACCTTCGAGGGCCAACCCGCCGACGATGGAGCCGTCGCCGATGCAGGCGATGACTTCCTCTTTGTCGCCCAGCAAATCGCGCGCGACGGCATAGCCCAACGCCTGCGAAATCGAGGTCGAGCCGTGCCCAGGATTGGTGGTATCGTATTCGGATTCTTCGATGCGCGGAAACGGCGCGATGCCATTTTTCTGGCGCAGAGTATGGAAACGGTCGCGGCGTCCGGTGAGGATTTTGTGTGCGTAAGCCTGATAACCGACGTCCCAGACGATCTTATCGGCGGGCGTATTGAAGACGTAGTGCAGCGCCACGCAGATGTCCACCGAGCCCAATGGCCCACCGAAATGCCCGCCGGTCGCGGCGATGGTGTCGATAATTTTCTTGCGAACCTCGTCGGCGACTTCGGGCAGTTGGCTGGGGTTGAGCTTTTTGAGATCGGCGGGCGAATTGATGTTGTCCAGATACTTCATGGGAAAGAGGGTTGCGACGCTAAATTGAGTTTAAAAGTTCGGGCGAGAATGCGGCGCCAATTTGTGTTGAAGGGTTGAGACCGGTAGGCGGTTTCTTCGTTCCATGTGGGCTGTGGATTTATCGCGCGACCAAACCCCCTCTGTCCTTACGGATCCGCCCCAAGGGCACCCGCCCCTTCGTAAGGGGGAGAAATATCGCGATAAATTGATGAGTCTGTCGAAATTGAACTTTTCAGTCAACGCCGAAAGGTAAAGCTAATTTCTCCCCCTTACGAAGGGGCGGGTGCCCTTGGGGCGGATCCGTAAGGACAGAGGGGGTTTGGTCGCCGTCAATCTCTATTTATTCCTCGCCACCACAAACTGCGCCAACGCGCGCAAACCCTCGGCTTCGTCGCCGAATCCGCTCAGCGCTTGCAGGGCGCAATCGCGCGCCTCGAAGGCCATCGTTTTGGTTTTCTCCAGACCGTAAAGCGCCGGAAAAGTCATCTTATCGTTGGCGGCATCGGTCGAGGCTTTGCCCATAATTTCGGGGTCGCCCTCGACGTCCAACACGTCATCCCAAATCTGAAACGAGCGCCCCAAATGCGCGCCATAATCGCGCAATGCCCCGACAATTTCATCGTTTCCGCCGCCCAGAATCGCGCCCGCTTCGGCGGCGGCCTGAATCAACGCGCCGGTTTTTAGCGCGTGCAAACGACGCAGTTGCGCGCCCGAAATGCGGTTATCGCCTTCCCAACGCGTCCAATCAATATCCATCGCCTGCCCGCCCGCCATGCCCATCACGCCCGCCGCGCGCGCCACGAGAGTTACGACACCCAAATTCCCCGCACGCGCGACGGCTTCCATCGCCAGCGTTTGCAGCGCGTCGCCCGCCAGAATCGCCATCGCCTCGCCGAATTCGATATGACAGGTCGCGCGCCCGCGTCGCGTGGGCGCGTCGTCCATCGCGGGCAAATCGTCGTGAATCAGCGAATACGCATGAATCATCTCGATGGCGCAGGCGGCATCCAAAGCGGATTGCAACGCCAAATCGCCGTCGCAATTGGACGCGCGATGGACGGCGAACGCGCTTTCCAAAAGCAGCAGTGGACGCGTGCGCTTGCCGCCGCCGAGCGCGGCGTAGCGCATGGCGTTGGACAAAAGTGCCAGTCCACGCTCATCGTCGGGCGCGGGTTCGGGCATCCATTGGGCGAGCGCCTCTTCGATAATGGCGGGCGAATAATGCCAGGGCAATGCTGTCATAAATTTCTATTTTAGACAGATGGACAGGATGAGACAGGGTAGAACGAAGGGGAAATAGAACCTAAAGAAAAACTTAAAAGTTACTCTTCAGGTTTCTCTCAGAACATTCTCTCTTCAATCTATCCTGTCTCATCCTGTCCATCCTGTCTAAAAAACTACTCGTCTTCGTTCTCCATTTTCTCCGTCACCAACTCGCCGTCTTCTGTCATCACCAATTTTTCCAGCGCGAGTTCGGCCTGTCCCAACGTTGTCTCGCAACGCTTGGCCAGTTCCAGACCATGCTGCAACAGTTGCAGCGATTTTTCCAAAGGCACGCCGCCACTTTCGAGCGCCGACACCACGTTTTCCAGTTCGTGCAGCGCCGTCTCAAACGATTCGGGCGAATTTTCGGCGGCGCCGTTAGCGGAATTATCGGACATCAACTTTAAATTCTCCATCGGCCAGAGTAACGACGAGCGTCTGTCCGCTTTTCGCATCGGCCAGCGAACTGACGATGGCGCCGGTTTGGGCATCGGTCAGAAACGCGTAGCCGCGCTCCAGAACGCGACGCGGATCGAGCGCCCGCAATTGCGAACGTGCGCCATCCAAACGCGCCCTTTCTATTTTAACATGACATCCCGCCGCGTCCGCCGCGCGCTCCTGTAATGCCATCACGCGCTCGCGTAAAATCTGAATCTGCGTCATCGGTTGCGCCAAAGGTCGCGACCGTTTGAGGAAATCTAATTTCTGCCGCGCGAGGCGAATATCGCCGCCCGCGACCTGCGCCGCGCGCAGTTTCAGGCCCATAACGTAGCCCATCAATTCGCGAATATCGGGCGCCACCAACTCCGCCGCCGCCGAAGGCGTGGGCGCGCGCTTATCGGCGATGAAATCGAGAATGGTGAAATCGGTTTCGTGCCCGACCGCCGAAATCAGTGGCAAACTGCAATCGGCGGCGGCGCGCGCCAACTCCTCGTCGTTGAAGCACCACAAATCTTCGGCGCTGCCGCCGCCGCGCGCCATGATTAAAACGTCCAAATCGCCCAATGCCTCGGCAAAATTGAGCGCCCGCGTCAAATCCATCGGCGCCGAAAACCCCTGCACCGCCGCCGGAATCAATACGACCGTTCCCAAAGGGTAACGCCGGCTCAAAACGTTCAAAATATCGCGAATCACCGCGCCCGTCGGCGAAGTAATCACGCCGATGCGTTTGGGCAAATGCGGAAGCGACAGTTTGCGTTCGGCATCAAACAAACCTTCGTCGGCGAGGGTGATTTTCAGGCGCTCGAACGCCTCGAACATTTCGCCCTGTCCGGCGAAGTGCAACTGCCGCACGATCAGCGAAGTGTCGCCGCGCGCGCCATAAAAATCTATTTCGCCAAACGCCAGAACCTTATCGCCGTTGGCGGGCCGAAAGCCCAACCGCGCGACCGAAGACCGCCACATTTTGGCGCTAATCTGCGCGTTATCGTCTTTGAGCGAAAAGTAGCAATGCCCCGACGAATGATGCTTAAAATTGGAGATTTCGCCCGCGACGGCGATGTCGCAGAGAATCGGATCGGCCTGCAACACGCGTTTGATATGCGCGTTGAGGTCGCCGACCGAAAACGCGGCATCGGGAGCGAAAACTGGGGCGAGAAGGTCTTGCACTGGAAGGTGAGTTTAAGATTTTGGGATAGAGCTATGCGCGCTCAGAGCATTCGATTACTTCCAGCCTGTTCCGTCCCAATGTAAGATAGCTTCTTCTGTAAAGATTTTTTCGCCGTCTTGAAAGTCGTGGAATTGAGCGACGCAAAGCACTCCATTTTCATCAAATCGGGGCAGCTCAAAGTAGTAATCGTGAGGATAGAAGTGGCTGGAAGAGAAGTTTTGCGCGATCATGTTTCCCTTCCATCCATTAGGGAAAGAGATTAAGTCATCAGAACCGAAGGTCGAGCCAAAGTGAATAATAGGAATGTCAGTCGCTTTCGGCTTCAACCAATATAACCGAATGAGTTTCTTGGATGGAGTGCCAACGTTATGTTCGCCAATTTTCGTGAATTTCGTCTTTTGTTGAGAGAAAACGCTGACGTGGGTTTCGGTCTCCCCATTTTTGCCTATCGTGCCATCCGTCCACACCAGAATCCATCGCATCGCTTCTTGAGCGCCGATGTCAGCGACACCATACTTAATGAGTTTGGCACCACTCGGCAACATCTTTCTGATTGCGGATGGAACAGTTCTTTTTCTCCATACGACGCCTTGAGGAACGGTCAACGGCTGTTTCACAAAACGTTCAAATCGTGACTCTGGTGTTTGCGCCCAAACGGTCTGGCAAACGCAAAAAGTCAAAGCACAGGAAAGCAACGCGAACGAAACAAAGGTTCTAATACACATTTTGGATTGAGTGTTCATCACACCCCGTGCGGAGCACGGTTGGCTTTAGCCTGCAATCAGGAGTTTCAACTCCTGACAGAAAAAAAGCACGCGAACTCAATTCGCGTGCTTTTTTCTGTCGAGCCAAATTAATTTAGGCCTGCGTCAATTTGATGCGGCCTTTGGCGCGGCGGCGCGAGATGATGGCGCGGCCACCGCGCGTGCTCATGCGGGCGCGGAAACCGAGTTTGCGGGCGCGCGGACGTTTTTTGGGTTGCCAGGTGCGTTTCATAGTTTTTATTCCTCCGAACGGCTTTTCCCAAACTCAGTTGCGAGACGCCGACGTTTTTGATTTATTTTCCAGCTCCGCTTCACGGAAGCGGGCGCGCAGTATAACACGCCGAAAAACTTTTGCAAACCCGTTGAAATCTCTCGCACTTCGGTTTAAAATCAATAGGCCTGTTTGCGCTTGGAGCGTCCCCTCAATCGCCGAAATCTCGGCGCGACGCCCTGCTCGCACGCCGTTACATTTCATCGTTGCAAATTTGAAATTAACAGGTGCCACACCCAAAATTTCATCTTCACTTCGCTCTCATTCTCCCGCATCGTAGCCGAGCGAATCGCCTTTCCTTTTGTGCGGAATTGGTTTCACTCAACTTATACACAGGTATGGAAAACCCTGTGGATAACTCTTGAAAACTTCGGTTTTCGGGGTGAAATCGCCGTATAACTCAGGCTTTGGCCTCAATTTCGCCGTAATCCTTCCATAAACCACGATGCCCGACGCCGCAGCCCAACGCAAACCCGCCCTCGAACTCGACTTCGATTCGCCGACTGAACTGGCCGCCGAAGCCGCGCTTTACGACCACGAAAAAGAAGCCGCGGACACGGGCCCTTCGTTACAAAGTGTCGGCATAGACCAGCCCAGCGAGATCATGGAAGCCGCCTGGGCCGACGTGATGCAGACGCTGCAAACCGAGCTTTCTGGCCCGACTTACGACAATTATTTAAAAAACGTCCGTCCGCTCCGCCTCACTTCGGATCGGTTAACGTTATCGGCGCCCTCAGATTTCGTCAAAGATTGGCTGGTGCGCCGTTTCGCCCGTCGCATCGAAGAAACCCTCGAACAGTTTCTGGGCCGTCCGGTTATTCTGGCCTTCCAAATCGTGCCCGAAGGCGCCGAAACCAAACTTGAAACTGCAACAGCCGACAACAAAAGCGAAGAACAACCCAAGCCGCCAAAAAAGAAGTCGCAGTTGATGCCCGACTTCGACGAAGCGCCTGCCACCGGTGACGGCCAAACGCCCGCCGCCGACGTTTCGGACGACGCGCCCGAACCGACCAGGGCCATGACCGCCGCCGCGAAGAAAGCCGCGCGCGCCGAAGCCAGACAGTTGGAAGATTTCGAAGATTTTAGTTCGCCGCTCAATAAAAAATATACTTTCGACAACTTTATCGTCGGTCGCAGCAATTATGTTTCGCATGCGGCGGCGTGGGCCGTTGCCAACGCTCCGGCCAAAGGCCAATACAATCCGCTCTTCATTTATGGCGGCGTCGGCCTGGGCAAAACGCATTTAATGCAGGCTATCGGACACCACATCAATAAAGTTCGTGGCAACCCAGTAGAAATTGCTTATGTATCGGGCGAAAATTTCCTTTATCAAGTCGTTCGCTGCATCCGCGAAGATAAGATGACGGCGTTTAGGAGAAAGTATCGCAACGTTGATATCTGGTTGGTTGACGACATCCAATACATCTGTAACGCCGAACGCACCGAAGTCGAATTTTTCCATATTTTCAATACATTGTATGATCAGGGCAAACAGATCGTCATTTGTTCGGACAAGCCGCCCAAAGACCTGCAATTGACCGAATCACGCTTGATTTCGCGTTTCGAGTGGGGCCTTATCAGCTACGTCGAGCCGCCCGATCTGGAACATCGCATCGCCATTTTGCAGCGCCGTGCGCAAGCCGAAAACGTGACGGTTTCGACCGAGGTCTTATCGTATCTCGCCGAGAAGATTCGCTCCAACATCCGCAGCCTCGAAGGTTCCTTAACGCGACTCTTGGCGATGGCGAGTATCGAGCATCGAAAAATCAACTTAGATTTGGCTGCCGAGACAGTGCGTTATTACTCGACTGCCGAAGCCGAGACGGTGAAAATTGAAGCCGAAACTATTATCGAAGTTGTGGCCGAACATTTCGAGATTGCGGTCGCCGATCTATTGGGTAAAAAGCGCAACAAGGAAATCGTGATGCCGCGCCAAGTCGCGATGTATGTCGCCCGCGAGATGGCTGGCATGAGTTATCCCGACATCGGAAGAGCATTCGACCGCGATTACACGACGGTGATTCACTCGTATGAAAAAGTGAAGGCCGAGTTAAAGAAGGACACCGGTTTGCGCGGCGCGATCTCGGAGATTCGCTCGCGGGCACACGCGCGTTCGTAGGTTTGGTAACCCATAAGGGAATCGGTGTGTCAGGTCAGGAGTTGAAACTCCTGATTGCGGGCCTACGGCAAACTTGCCGCTCCGCACGGGAGAGGCTTTTGTCCCTTCACAAGACCAATGGACTTTACTACACTAAAACATTCGGTTCAGTGAAACCAAAACCTTTTATGAATTCAACAAATAATGTAGCGGCGCCACTGCTTCAGTCGCTGGAGCGCGACCAATTGATTCAATTGGTGGAGGAGCTGCGCGAAGAAAAGCGAATGCGAGACGCGTTCGCTCATATATCGGAGACCGGCTCTCACGATGCGGCGTTGATGTGGCAGGGACGCAATCGCTTTTTAGCGGAAAATGTGGCGCCCGTCGTCATAAAACCCAGGCCAGAGAAAAGTTTTCCTCAAAACACAGGCGGCGAACATCGCATTATCGACGGCGAAAACTTGGCCGTTATGCGTTCTCTGCTCTCCGATTTTCGTGGTGGCCCCAAAAGCGGTTTTGACGTGATTTACATCGATCCGCCTTACAATACCGGCTCCGATACTTTTGTTTATAACGATAATTACCGCTTTACCAGAGCCGAAGTCGAGCGGTTGAAGAACAGCATCGGGCGCGTGGAAAAGGGCGTTTCGCTGGACGATCCTTCGCGTCATACCAAATGGATTAACCACATCGCGCCGCGCTTGTGGGCCGCACGCAAACTGCTCAAGCATACTGGCGTTGTTATCGTTTCCATAGACGAACACGAACTGCCTCGCCTGTGGATGCTGCTGGAAGAGATGTTTGGCGAAAGCAATCGGATTGCCACGATTGTGTGGGAACGCTCGCGTAAAAACGATGCCAAGTATATTTCGGAAGGCCACGAATATATGTTGGTGTGGGCGCGCGATAAAAACGCGTTGGATGAGAAAGTGAAGCGCCTCGCCAAAACGCCGGAGTGGGAAGGTTCTAAAGGCCGTTGGCGCAAACGCAAAGAGGGCGCCGACGAAATTCTGACCGCCTATGCCGAAGCCAAACTCGAACACGGCGACGATTTGAAGCAGATTCAAAAAGTGATGGCCCAGTTTTTCCGCGATTTACCCAAAGGTCATCCGGCGAAGAAAATCAACTACAGGAAAATAGATGAGCAGGGCGTTTACCGTGACACTGGAGACATTTCGTGGCCTGGCGGCGGTGGCCCTCGCTACGAAGTTTTACATCCGATTACTGGAAAGCCTTGTCAAATACCAAGTCGAGGTTGGGGCTACAGTGAAGAAAGCATGAAAGATTTAATCGCAAAAGGAAAAGTCAGCTTTGGTGCTACACACAAGAAAGTTCCAAGTCTAATTTATCGTTTAGATGAAATGGAATCTCAAGTTCAAACCAGCGTCGTTCAGCGAGACGGTCGTAACGCAACAGACGTTATAGAGGCTCTGTTGGGCAAGAATGAATTTCAGAATCCCAAAGACCATGAAATGCTGGCCGAGCTTTTCAATCTGGTCACTTGGCGCGACCCGAACGCATTGATTTTCGATCCCTACGCCGGAAGCGGCACGACGGGACACGCAGTTTTGGCGATGAACGCCGAAGATGGCGGGCAACGGCGTTTTGTGCTGGTGGAAAACGGCGATCCGACCAACAAGAAAATTCCGCGCGACCAATATACCGATGTCCTGACGGCGGAGCGCGTGCGGCGAGTAATTTCGGGGCGATGGGCCGATGGCTCCGAGCGGCCCGCATTGGAGACGGGTTTCACTTTTTACGAGGCCAGAAAATCGGTCAACAAAAAGATGATCATGGAGTCCACGCGAGAAAATCTCGCCGACATCATCTTGCAGATCGTCGAAGAAGATTCCAATCGCATCGATTGCCGTATGGACGGTTACAGCTATCTTATCGGCAAAACGCGACTGGGATTTGGCATCGCTCTGGTGTGGGGCGAAGGCAAAAACCAACCTTACCAACCGCTCACCCGCGAGATTCGCTCGCAGGTCATGGCCGAAGCGCAGCAGGCCAATGTGACCAAGCCTGTCTACATTTATGCGGTCGCCAACGCTTCGCCGCAAAACGACGAGCTTTACCGCTTCCAACAAATTCCCGATTCGATTTTGGCGCGCCTGTCGCCCCTCGAAGAAGAGGAGGTCGAGTAAGCCATGTCCCAACTTTCGCGCGACGACCTCAAGCCATTTCAATTGCAGGCGGGCGGTGAATTGGCGCAAATGCTCACCACCTATCCCGCCGCGCCCTTTCGCAAATGGTTCAACCCCGAAACCGGCGAACCGTTTCCGTTCGTCTGCCGGTTGCGCGCTATCACTGGCAGCGGCAAAACGCCGATGCTGGCGCTGGCAGCGGCGACTCTGGGCGACGCCATTATTTTGTGGACGACCAACCGAGGCGCCATCATTTCGCAAACCGCCACCAACCTGAACGCGGGCGGGCGTTACGCGCCTCTGCTGCCTCCCGACACGCAAGTTGTCGATTTGGCCGACCTTTCCAGCACCGATTGGAGCGACATCGTGAGCGCCCAAAGCGGCCTGACTATCGTGCTTTCGACCGTCGCTCTGTTCAACCGCGACGGCGACGTTTTGAACGTTCACAAAGACCGAGGCGGCACCACGCACTGGGAAATGTTGGCGGGGCGCGGCAACGAAGGCCGCGTTCGCCCACTTTATGTGGTTTACGACGAAGCGCACGGCAGCACCAAAGTTCAATTTTCGCGTCTGACCGAATTAGACCCGCGCGCCTTTGTGCTGGCTTCGGCATCCGAGTGGCCCGACGAGTTATCTCATCTGTTGCCTGGCCAGACCAGCGAAGAAAAAACCAGAGCACTCGAATTGCAGACCGTGCGCGTTGCCACGCCCGCCGTCGTGGAAGCGGGTCTGCTCAAAACGCGGCTTTATCTGGTGGACTGTAATACCACGCGACGCGACGCCTTGAAAGAGGCCAACGATAAATGGTTTGAACTGAGCCAGAAATTGGCGCCGCAAGAAGAATGGCCGGTGATGTGTTGTATCGTCAACTCGACTCTGGCAGGGTTGGAAGTGTGGGAAATGCTGACGCAGGATTTGAAGGTCGATCCGCGCCGCGTCGCCGTGCATTTGGCGAGCGTGGATAAGAACCTGGCCGAAGCCAATCCCAATGCGCCCTGGGGTTTGCTGATCGATACCCACAAAGCCAAGAAATCGCCCGAAGCGCTGCGCAACGAGGGTTATACCCACATCATCTGGAACCTGTCGTTGCGAGAAGGCTGGGACGAACCCTGGGCCTACGTCGCCTATCTTGACGGGACGGGTAAATCCCTGACCGACATTTCGCAAAAAATCGGGCGCTTCTTGCGCCAGCCCAACGCGATGCCTTTCGAGGATGGCGACTTAAACTCGGCTTACTTTTACTTCAACGTTCCCGACGAAGAGTTCGCCACCGTTTTGAAGCGCACTCAAAGCGAAATAGAGAATAGCGGCGTCGAAGTGATTTCGATTGGCGGCGACACGGTGCGCCCTTCGCCATCGCGTGAGTCGCCGACCAAACGTGAGGTTTCGCTGCCGATTGTCGGCGTCACTTTTGGGAGCGACTTCGCGGTTCTCGACCAGATTTTGCTCGACAACGTTCCAAACTTTGACGCCAGAGACTTGCGCGCCGAAGGCAAAGTCACCACGAAAGTATTGGACTTGAAGCGCAACGTCGAGGATGGCACCTTATCGCGCGAGGAGCGGCGCGACGACAACGCCGAAATCAGCGTATGGGATTACCTGATGGCGCGCCTTAGCGCGATTGATGGTCGCATTGCCAGAAGAGGCAGCACCATTTTTCTGCCCTTCGTGAAATCTAATCCGGCGATGCGGCAAAAAATGCAGTTTGGCTCTCCGGCAATGGAGATGATTAGCGGCAACCTGAGCAAAATTCAGCAACGATTAAACGCCGAGTTTCGCCTGGAATACGATCCCGATATGGAGTGGGAAATCAGACCCTTCAATCTGGTTTCTCCCGATTTGCAAACCTCTGATGCGGCCAAACGCGAGCGTTATCGCGTCCGCCGTTTCGATAACGCGTTGCACTGGGAATATAACGCCCTCAATCCTTTTGAAGTCGAGGTCGCGGAAGCCCTCGATACTCTGGGACGCGAGTGGTGCCGCAATCCGTCGAAAGTTGGCTATGGCATTCCAATTCCCGAAGTCGGCGAAGGTGCCGCCAATTTCTACCCAGATTTTTTGCTGTGGGGCGACAAATGTTTGTGGGCCATCGATCCTAAAGGCGCGCACTTGGTGAACGATGCCATTCGCAACAAAATGATGGGAGTCTCCGACGTGGATGATGTTCCCTTAAAAATTCGGGTCGCGCTGCTTTTGGAAGGCGAGTATGTTCTGGGAGCCAACGAAAGACCTCAACAACAGGGAAAGACGGGTTGCACGCTGATTACAAAACGTAATGGCATAATGCGCGTTAAACACTTCAAATCTGCGACTTTGCTCGTCGCCGATTTGCGGTGAAATCACGGCACCGATTCTAATACCAGAAACCTAAAGGCGCTTTCTCGCGCAATGACGACGACCAAAGCCAGTTCAATTTTCTGATCCACTTCAAAGACGATTTTGAGGGTAACCACACCAATTTCCTCGACGATGACGGCGCGATTACGCACAGCGTAAAGCCTCGGCAGGGCACCGCATTGGTCTTCTGGCACTCGATGATGTATGAGGGCGCGACGGTGACATAAGGCCACAAATACGTGCTGCGAACCGACGTAATGTATCGCTGGGAATAGTGCTCTATAGTTTTGTGCATCCTCGTAGAGACGACGATCACTCGCGTCTAAAACTTAGGATTTGCCTCTGCAAAACGGCGATTCAGACACATTTTAGACGCGAGTGATCGTCGTCTCTACGAGGGGCCGTTTAAGAACAATAGCTAATTTGCATCTATAAAGGGGCTATTCTCCCAACAGCCAATTTGAGCGTGAACGCACCGACCGAATGCCCGCAAAAGGCCCAATTCAAACCGCCACAAATTGGGCCTTTTGCAGCTCTCAAAACGCCGAATTTAAGGCCCGCTTCAACATTCATTGTTTTCATCAAAGCAAAAATTTACCCGTCTTAGAATTTTAAAGCTAATATGACTTAATGAATAGTTATCCCTACAGGTTAGGGATAAACATAGGGAAACGGTAGGGACAAAACTGCAAAACTTTGTGTCAATGTGGATAACAGGGATAACTCGCCGATTTATCCACAGGCAATGTGGATAACTTTTTTGGCCGACTTTGGCTTTATAAAGCCTCCCAAGGCACCGGACGAAAATGTTATCCACTTTTCCCTACCCCTAATAATAATAACAAGTATTTAAATATAAATATTTAAGTACTAAGACAACTCAAAAAAAATTGAAAACTGGGGATAACTTTTCAAGCAAACAAAAATGACGAACGACAATCTAACAGACCAGCACAGAAAAATCACAGAGTCCGAATCCTACCCTACCCTACCGGCAAATCGGGTTGTTTCAACCGAAAACCCGAAACGCGTCGGATTGGTGTGTCCAAACTGCGGCGCCGATTTGGAGGGGCGCAAATGCAAACTGCTGTGTGTTCGGGCGGGCTGTGGTTATCAAGTCACCTGCTCGGAGTGGTGAGTTGGGCGACAGGGCTGGAGGTCGGCTAAACTGTCGGGCGAATCCGGTCGGGCGAAAATTCAAACTCACCATGAAAAATCAACTGTGGTTGCTAACGCTGAGCGCCATCATCGCATCGGGAGCCGTCGCGCCTCTGGCCGATGCCAAACCGAAAACTAAGAAAGCCGAGAAACCCAAAGCGACCAAAGAAAATCCTAAAATGACGACAACCAAATCTGGACTCCAAATCGAAGAACTCGCCGAAGGAACCGGCGCTCAGGCCCAAGCGGGCCAGACCGTCACGGTAAATTACCGTGGCACGCTGCAAGACGGCACGGTGTTCGACCAGTCGTATGGCCGCGAACCGTTTTCATTCAAGCTGGGCGCCGGACAGGTCATCCCCGGTTGGGACGAGGGCGTGGCCGGAATGCGCGAAGGCGGCAAACGCAAACTCACCATTCCGGCAGATTTGGCCTACGGCAAACGCGGCGCTGGCGGCGTGATTCCGCCCGACGCGACTTTGATTTTTGAAGTCGAACTGCTCAAAGCTGGGGCATAAGTCACATCGCTGAGTAGCATTTAAAGCGCCGCTAAGGTGCCGTAGTGACGTTGCTGCTGCCGAAGTGGTGTCAGTGGTAGTAACGGCGATTTGCGGCGCGCTACGGCGATTCTACGGCATTTTTGACTGGAGCGAAAATTTTGTTCGTGTGGCGCGCCGAAATCGGGTAAAATCTACCCGTTCCCGACTCACTCGAACTGAAAAATTCCCATGAAAGTTACCTGCGAACGTTCTTATCTGGCCCAGGCTCTGGGCGTGGCTGGCCGCGCGGTTTCGGCGCGCAATACCCTGCCGATTCTGTCTCACGTCCTGCTCGAAACCGAGGACGACCGGCTCAAAATCACCGCCACCGATCTCGATACCGCCATCCGTTGCGCCATTCCCGCTTCCATCGCCGAAAACGGCTCGGTCGCGCTTCCGGCTGCGTCGCTGTCGGATTATATTTCCAAGTTGCCCGATGCGCCGGTCACGCTCGAAATGCAGGACGGCAAAGTCGTCGTGCGTTGCGGCCATTCGCGTTACACGCTGATGAGCAGTCCCGCCGAAGATTTTCCGGTTGTGCCCGAAGTCGAGCATGGCACGGAAATCACCGTGTCGAGTGCGACGCTCAAAGAGATGATTCGCCTGACGGCTTTCGCCGCTTCGCGCGAAGAATCGCGCTCGCTTTTGATGGGCGTTTTGTTCGAGGCTCGCGGCAATACTTTAACCCTCGTCGCAACCGATACTCACCGATTAGCGTGGAAACAAACGACTTTATCCGCCGAAGTCGAAACGCCAGTTTCGGCGATAGTTCCGGCCAAGCCTTTGGTAGAACTTGAGCGCGTTTTAAAGAATACCGCCGACGAAATGGTAACCATTCGTTTTGGCGCGTCTCAGGTGCAGTTCCAGGCCAGCGATGCAACATTAGTTTCGCGCGTTTTGGACGGACAATTCCCCAACTACGAAAAAGTTATCCCCAAGCAGACTGAACGGAAAGTTTCGTTCGAGCGCAACGAACTGCTTAACGCCGTCCGTCGCGTCGATATCGTCTCGCGTGCGGCCTCACAGAAAATGGTGGTGAATTTCAGTGGCGGCTCGATGGCGATGAGCGCCGAATCGCCCGACGCTGGCCAGGCCTACGAAGAGATTCCCATCGCCATGGACGGCGACGATTTGCAGATCGCTTTTAACGCCAAGTATTTGATGGAAGTTCTGGGCATCGTTTCGGATGATCAGTTGGCGTTGGAATTGAACGGTTCGCTGCAACCTGGCATTCTGCGCGCTGGCCCCGATTTCATCTATATCGTGATGCCGATGCAAGCGTAGGGGAAAGGATAAAGGCTGAAGGATAAAGGATAAAAAATGGTGCAAAAGTATTGCTGCACTTATTCCTTCAGCCTTTATCCTTTATCCTTCAGCCTTTCCTCATGATTGTTAAGTCGCTGCGCCTCAATAACTTCCGTAACTATGTTTCGCAGGAAGTAAAATTTCCGTCGGGACTCATTGCTTTAACCGGCGATAATGGACAGGGCAAAACTAATTTATTAGAAGCGGTTTGCGTGTTAGCGACCACAAAATCTCCGCTCATCGAGCGCGACCGCGAACTGATTCGCTGGCACGAACGCGGCGCCAAACTCAGCGCCGAAGTCGAAATCGGGCGCCCGTGCCCCGACGGCTCGCCCGATATTCGCAAATTGGAGTATTCGTGGCGCGTCGAGGGCGCGTCGCTGGCGCGCGAGATGAAGGCCGGAGGCGTGCCACAGTCGGCGGTCGCGGCCTGGCTGGGACAGTTACAAGTCGTCGCGTTCTTTCCGCACGATCTGGCATTATTAACCGGCGAACCCGAAGGGCGACGGCGCTTTCTCAATCTCGAATTGGGCAAGACGCGTCCGGCTTACTTCGCCGATGTCGCGCGCTATCGCAAGACGGTGCAGCAGCGCAACGCCCTGCTCAAACATTTTCTCGACGTGAAATGGCGCGGCGCGCAGCCCGAAGACGATATGGGAACGTTGGCGCCGTGGAACAAGCAATTGGTCAGTTATGGCAGCCGTATTTTGGCCGAGCGCGCACGATTTTTCGAGGAAATGGCGCCAATTCTCAGCGATGTTCACGCCAAGTTATCGGGCTTCGACACGCCGTTTTCCATCGAGTATTTGCCTGGTTTGTCGGCGCTGAAAAAGGGCGGCGAAAGTCTCGACGGCGATCATTTTTCCGGCTTGTTCGAGCGTTCGCTTCAACTCGATGACCGTGATGACCGGCGGCGCGGCACGACGGCTTCGGGGCCGCACCGCGACGAAATGGCTTTCCGATTGGGCGACATGGATTTGCGCAGATACGGCTCGCAGGGTCAGCAAAGATTGGGCGTGCTATCGCTTAAAGTGGCCCTCGCACGATGGGTTAAAGAGACGACCGAAGAGGCGCCAATATTGTTATTGGACGACGCATTATCCGAATTAGATGCGACGCGTAGAGGGTTATTATTGGATGAAGCAAGGGAATTTCCCCAAAGTATTGTGACCGCTACCGACGCGACTTTTATTGAAAACGCGGCGGCGGTATTTCGGGTGGAAAACGGTAGGATAGTCGCTAATTCGGCGGAGCTAAACGGTGATAAATTGACATCCGTTGAAGAGAGCGCCGAATTATTATGAAAGTTATCCATAGATTTATCCATAGGTGTGGATAAGTCGAGGGTAGACGGGAAATAAAAGCGGATAAAGGTTGTTTGAGTGGGATTTTACCGAAAAATTGACAGTTGGAATTCAGTGAAAGCGGGCACACTGAGAGCAATGGAAAATGTCGGCAACATCGTCAATGGGGTTTTGGACGCGCGCGGGTGGCGCGGCAAAGTCCTGGAAAAAATGGCGGTCGAGTTGTGGAGCGAAGTCGTGGGCGACCCGATTCGGCATCACACCCTGGCCGAGCGCTTTACTGGCGGCACGCTTTATGTGCGCGCCCGTTCGCCGCAGTGGACGCACGAGCTGCATTTTCTCGAAGCGCGCATCATCGCACGCCTGAACGGTCGGCTCAAACAGCCCATCGTGCAGAAAATCCGCGCCAGCGTGACGGCGCCGCCGGGCACGCCCAAAAGCAAGCTCAAGCCCGACTGGGAAGACCCGACGTTTCCCGCCGCGCCGCACAAGGACAAGCGCGCGCCGGTTCCGACCAATGATGTCGCCGCTAATCGAGGGCGCGAGTTGGCCGCAGAAATCGAAGACGAAGAGATGCGCGATATTATGGCGCGGCTGATCGCGACGGTGATGCGCGCCAACACCGAACGCGAAGTTACGCCCGAAGGTGAAATCGCGCCGATTGCGCCGATTGGCGAGTCGCGGCGCTGAACGTTTTCAATGGCACGCAGAGACGCCGAGGCGCAGAGAGAAAAAGCAATTAAAAATCACTTGCTCGCCCGTGCTTTGATGTTTTGAATCTCCTTCCTCTCTCTGCGTCTCGGCGCGAAATTAAAAAACTAATCGCACGACACTTTTAATCTTTGGGGCTGAAGCGTCCGCGCGCCCATTTCGCGATGGCGGGCGTAATTTTGCGCGGATCGACCCAGGCGCCGCCATGGCGCGAGCTGCCACTGACGGTTTGCCATTGCAACCATTCGGGTTTAATTTCGCGGTCGGTCTCGAAGACCCAAACGCGGCCATCCGCACTGGCCAGCAGCACTTCGGCTTTGCCGTCGCCATCCAAATCGTAAATCGACGGCGTGCCCACGATCTGCGCGTCGCGCGGCACGATGTCGGCGCTGACTGGGCCATCTTTGGTCAGCCGAATCCACTTGCCGCCAACGAAAATATCCATCTCGCCGTCGCCGCCCAGATCGGCGACCGCAACGCTCGCAAAACTGCCAAAACTCCCTAACCGCCCGGTGCCCCAGTTCGAGCCGTCGGCTTTGAGCGTCAACAGTTCGCCACTCTGAGACGCCGCGATGATTTCGGCTTTGCCGTCGCCATCCAGGTCGGCCAGGGCGATGGGCGAACTGCCGCTCATGCCGGTGCGAATCGCGCCGCGCGTGGTTTGGCCCTGCGAGTTGGTGCCGGTTTTCGAGCCGGGCACGCCCTGCCCGTCGAGCGTCCACGCGCGCAACGTGCCGCCAAAATCAATGGTGACGATTTCCATGGTGTCGTCGCCCACGATGTCGCCGACCGCCGCGAAAACCGAGATGGAATTGATGGGCTGGGGCCAGCCTTTGAGCGGCTCTCCAGCGTTGTTGAGGCCGACCATAATTTGCGTTTCGGGCTTGTCGGCCATCCACCAATTCTTCTCCATGTGCGGCATGAAACCTTCGAGTTTGCCATCGCCGTCCATGTCGGCCCAGCTGATGCCATAGCCCGAACCAACCTGATTTTTCGAGCTCCATCCACGCGGTGTTTTGCCGGTTGGCGTCATCATCAGGCCGCCGCTAATCAGGTCAACCGTCCCGTCGCCGGTCACGTCCACCAGAGGCATATTGCTCCACGCATCGGGCCGATCCCAGCGCCCAAAAGTCGTTGGCCAGGGCGTGCCGTCACCCCAAAACAGCGAGAATCCGCGCTGGTTTTGGTTTCCCTGCGGCATCGGCATGCCGATTTCGTCGAACTCGTCGCCGTCCAAGTCGGCCACCGAGGGCGCGCTGATCCAGAAGTTGGAGCCGTCGCCCGGGCGGTCGGCCTCGCTCTGCACCTCAACGGGCCAATCGCTCAGGCGCACGCCCTTGTTGTCCCACGCCCACAGTTTGGCCGCGCCATTGCGCCCATATTTGTCCGCGTTTTTGGCGTCGCCAATCGCCGCGACGACAACTTCGAGCGGCCCTTTGCCATCCAACTGCGCCGCCACAGCGCTCGCCTGAATGCGGGCGCCCGTGCTGACCGGCCAGCCCTGCGCGATGCGGCCCGAAGGCGGCGTCAGCGCCTCTTCGAGCGTCAGCACGCGAATGGCGCGCGCCTGCAAAGCGCCTTTGTCAGTCCACGAACCGGTTGCCGCTATTAACGATCCACGTTTGGTCAAGGTCTCCAGCACTTTGAAATCGGACGGCAATATCACGGTAATGAACGGCGATTTAGCATCGCTGGGCGCGGCCTCTCCCACGCGCGATTCGACGGCGATTTTGAGCGCGCCCGTCGCGGCATCGAACGACAAAACGGTGCCATTTATCGTGGCTTCGCCCGCGCGCCGCGCGCTGTTTTGCGCGGGCGTCTGCGCGTGAACGGTTGCGGGCAGGGCGAGCGGCGCGATGAGGCAGAGCGCGCGGAGAAGTGGGAATTTCATGGGGTTGGTATTTTTTGCTCAAGGCGAGTGATAACCGTGAAAAGTAGTCACGGTTCGCAAGTTAGCGAGCCTCATCCGCCGTAATCGCGCACCATCAAAAACGGGCGCTTGGCGGGCGCGGCCAAGGCCGTCGCCACAATCGCGGTGCGCAGGTTGGGGCCGCCATAGTTCTGGTCGCCCGCTTTTTCGGCCCACTCTAAGGCGCGATTTACGTCGTAAACCGCCATCGTGCGCGCCAAATCGCGCAGGGCACTGTCGCGTTGCCAACGGTCGTTGGCGTCGGGCTTCTGGGCCTGGCGCCGCGTCCATTCCTGCTCCAGCAACAACCGTCCGGCCCCTGGCTCAATTTCGCGGAGTGCCATCGCATAGTTGGCGACCGAATGCCAATCTTGATTGCCGAACCGTTGCTCTTCTTTGGGCAAAGCGCCCGCGCGCACGTTCGCCAATAGTTCGTCCGCCAACGCAGGGGCAAAATCGCGCGCCAGCATCGCCATCGCCGCCGTGCCGGGACTGTTGGTGTAGTTGTCCTTCAATCCCAGCCGCAAAGCCCGCTTCGCGAGGTCGGTTTGCCCGCTCGCAATGGCGGCGCTGGCGATTTCGATGGCGGTGCCCTGAATCGAATAAGCGTTGGTGACTTGCTCCATTTCGTCAAGGGCCGCCGCCGGAGCAATCGTTGTCAGAGCGCGCGCGAAATTGGCGCGCCCGCTTTCCAGAGCGCGGTCACGCACGGACTCGGAATAACGCTGCTTTTCGGCGCGGGCGGCGTCGGCCTTGACGACTTCGGGAGCTTTGGCGAGCGTTTCCAATCGCTTCAACAAAGCGCGGCCCTGCTCGGCGGATTGCACCTTCTTCAGCGCGCCGCTCAACGCGCTCAGGCGGTCGAGCGCGGGCCATTCGGCGATGGCGTCTTCGAAGAATTGTGGCCCGCCCGCCCACAACAAAGCGCCCCAATCGTCCAACTGATAGGCGCGATTTTCGTCTTTGATGCGGTCACTCCACACCAACGCCAGATCGCGATACGAAATCGCTTCGCCGCGCTCCAAACGCGCGCCGACAACCGCCAATCGCAGCGCATTCGTCACTCCCTTGTCGCCGTCTTGCTGCATCGAGAACTCGTCTTTGCGCGCGTCGAACCAACGGTTCGCCCACGCGCGCGCCGCCGCGTCGTCCGAGCGCGCCGCCGCCAACGCCAGCACCGCCACGCCCGCGCCATCGGCGCCGGTGAGACTCAAATTTTCGACCAACGCCACGCCTTCGCGCGCGGCATTGGCGGGGTTATGGCGCACCAACATTCCCAGATACACGTCCAGATTGGGGCCGATTTTGTCTTTGTCTTCGGGTTTAACTTTGGCGGCGTCGGCGCGGCGCGCGGCTTCGAGCAAACGCGGAGCGCCCAGCGCCTCGAAATACCCGTCCAAACCGACGATGCCACCCGCACTCGCTTCCTGCCACAACGTCTGCGCATCGGCGGGGGCGAGCGGCGCGGGCAAAGCGATGTCGGTGATTTCGCCAGGCGTCAGTTCGCGCGTTTCCAGCAGGCGCGGGCCGTCGCTCACGCGCAGTTGGAGCGGCGCGTCGGGCAAGCCGGTCAGCTCGAAATTGCCCTCGCCATCGGTGCGCGCGAACTCGCCGACCTTGGCGCCCAACCAACTCAAACTGGCGTTAGTGACCGGCGTTCCATCAACGCTCACCACGCGCCCGCTCAAGGTCGCGTCGGCGCGCGCCATCACCAAATCGGCGGCACTCCACAGGTCGCCCGCGCGCTCGACTTTGCCGCCGCGTAGTAAGGCGTAACCTTCGCGTTTAACTTCGCCAACCGAAGGTTCGCTGGGCGCGTTTTTGTTGCGCCCGTCGTCGGCGTTGGGGTTTTGTGGCGAAAACTCGGTTTGCCAACTGCCGTCGCGCTTGGAAAGCGCCGATAATTGCTGAAAGCGGCATTCGTCGTTGCTCAGTTTGATGGCGAGCACGACGTTGCCCAATGGCGCGCCTTTGGCGTCCACCACGCGTCCGGCGATCTTTTGTGGCGGCACTTTGCGCACCGTCACCTTGAGCGGTGTTGGCGCTTTACCTTCCTCAAACGCGGGCACGACGGCGGTTTTCGGCTCGATGATTTCCCACGCGCCGTAGCCTTTAATTTTGTAGGTGCCCGCTTCCAACGGCCCGACTTTCTGGGTTTCGCCGTCGAATTTGGGATATTCCTGATGGCGATCATTGGAGATCATCACCGCCGTTTCGGTCACGGTTTCGCCTTTCTCGTCGCGCACATCGAGCGGTAGTGAAGCCGCGCGTTCGACGGCGATTTGTCCCGCATCGTAAACCTTTGTTTTGGCCGGAATCTGCCGGAAATCGTTGCCGCTCGCCACGTAATCGCCCAACACTTGCAACTGCAAATACTCGCTGGCGATACGCCCCTCAAAACGGCCCGCCGCGTCGGTCTTCAGCTTCTGATTCTCCAGTCGAATCTCCAAATTCGGCATCGGCTTGCGGGTGGTTTTATCAACGACAACGCCCGAAATTAGCGTGCCCTCGCCCGAAACCAAATCGCCCAAATCCACAGCTCCGCCGCCAGGAGGAACGGTGGCGACGAGCGGTTTTTCATCGTTGGGAAACCACCGCGCCTTGAGGCTCCAAATCTGGAGTTTCTGCTCGCCTATGGGCACGCCGTCGAGCGTGAAACGCCCGTCTTTATCGCTGCGGTTCACGGCGCCGTAAGCGTTGGAACGGTAAACCTGCGCGCCCGCCACTGGCTCGCCTTTGCGGTCGAGCAACCGTCCGCTCACCTTGCCGCCGACCGCGAGTTTTTGCGTCGGCGCCGCGTTTTCGGCGCCTTCGAGCCAGGCGCGAAACCGTTCGCTCACGCGTCCCTGGGCGCTCACCTGCATTGAGGCGATGCCCTTCTGCGGCAACTGCCCCAGAGTCCAGCGCCCATCTTCGCCGGTTATGGCGCGGAGCGGCTCAAAGCTGCTGTCATCGAAGAAAAAATAATCGTCGCCCTTGTCGGCATCCACCACGCGCTGCAACTTGACCTGCGCACCCTCAATCGGCGCGCCTTTGTCGCCCTGGACTAACCCGCTCATCTGCGCGGCCTGCGGGAGCGTCACGCTGTTTTCGCCCGCGCGCAAAGTCACACTTTCGCGCGCCAAACCTTCGGCGCTTACCTGCGCGTTGCCCAAAACCGGCGCCAGATTAACCTCTTTTTTCGTGCGCGCCGCTCTCAACGCCATCTGCTTTTTGGCCGCTTCGTTCAACGCGACATCGGGCAAATCGAGCGTGACGGTGCCATCCGCGCCCGTCACCGCCGAACGCGGCTTTGGCTTTTCGGCGTCTATCAATGCCTGGTAATCTTCTTCGTCATCATCGCCCTGGGGAACGCGCGTTTCGAGGTATTGCACTTGGGCGCCCGCGACCGGTTTTTGCGCGCTATCCATCACGCGCAGAGTCACCGGAACGGCGTGCGCGAGGCTCGCCCCCAACGGTAAGACCAACAGAAATAGCAGAGGCCGCATCGGGCGGCGAAGGGTGATCATGGGGCGAGAAAGGTCAGGGCGTCAATCGCTGCTTACCTGAAAAATTGAGCTAACTCAATTTTCTCCCATAAATTCTCTGCTGTCAACGAAAAACAATCACTGATCTGCTCCCGCGTCCTGCAAGCGTTTGCGCGCGACCATCAATAATCCCAAAACGCTCAATCCGTCGGTGATTTCGCCGCGCATCGCCATTTCGACGGCCTCTTCGAGCGGCACGCGCTTGATTTGCAACTCTTCCGTTCCATCGGGCCGCGCCGCGCCCTGCTCCAACCGCGTCGCCAGAAATAGATAGCCGCGCTCGTCGCAAACCGAGTTCGACAGATGGATTTCGCCGCCTAAAGGCTGCATCAGCGCGGCGATTAAGCCGGTTTCTTCGCGCAATTCGCGGCGCGCGGCGTGAACCGGCAGTTCGGTGTCGGGACAGCCGCCTTCGGGAATCTCCCAACTGTAAGCCTTCATCGTATAACGATATTGGCCAACCAGAGTTACGGTGCCATCGGCGTGCAACGGCACCACGCCAATCGCGCGATTTTTCATCGAGACCACGCCGTAAATGCCGGGCTCGCCATCGGGCCGCGTCACGGCGTCTTCGCGCACGGAAATCCAATCGTTGTCGTAAATTGCGCGCGTCGCATTGGTTTGCCAGGGATTATTTTCGGGTTTCATGGTTTATTCATCTTCGAGAATTTCTCGCGCGGTGTCGTCCGAGTTCTGCGCTTCGGCTTTGTTCGTGCTGGAGGCAACTGGAATTGGCGTGCCCGGCGGCACCCCCCAAATTAACGTGTTGCCGCTGTTGGAGGCCATCGCGCGCGCAATTTCGAGTTCGCGCAGTCGAAGCAGTTCGGGCGATTGTCGCGTCAGGCGCGCGGCGTTAGAGAGTGCGCGTAAGGTGGCGATCTCTTCGCGCGCGCCGACCAATCCGGCCTGCGCGAGGTGGCGCGCTTCGACTTCTTTCATCAACAAATCGCGCACACGATTCGACAACACGAAATCTTTGATTGCCACGCGCGCGACCATTACACCGTATTCCAGCGCGCTTTGTGCGACGGCTTGGGTGAGTTCTTCGCTCAACGGCGCGCGCGCGGTCAACAGTTCATCGAGCGGGCGCTGTGCCACGCATTCGCGCGTGGCGAGTTGCACTTCTTCGTAGAGTTTGGCGCCCGCGTCGGCGATGCGCGCCATCAACAGCGCGGCATCGGTGATTTCGTATTCGCAGATGATGCTGAGAGTGATGGTCACGCCATCGCTGGTGAGCAACTTCTGGTTGCCAACGGTCACAATCGCGCGTCGCGCGTCGAATACCACGATTTCGCGGTCGCCCCAAAACCATAGTCGGTAGCGCCCCGGCCCCAGTTCTCCGCGCGAAACTCCGCCACGAAATTCGACGGCGCGCTCATAATCGTGAACGACAACGCGCCCGCTGCGATGGTGGCGCGGTGTGAGCGCATAGATTCCGGCAAAGTGCTGTTCCATTGGGCAGTTTTACATTTCTTTTCGGCGATACGAGTTCTGACACCCAGCGACGTGACGGGCAAACCTCGTTCGCCAGGGCGAGCGAGTTCACGCAAAGTCGCGTCGCTTAACGGCGGCAGAACGCGCATCTTTTGAATATCTGAATTGAGGTTCAGTCAGTGCAGAAGACGCAAAAGCGGAACGCGCGAAAGGAGTGTTTCGCTGCCGCAGCCGAATTCGCACGCGCGACAGTTTGGCATATTGAGAAGTGCCAATGCTTTCCTGAAATGCCGAACTGCTAATAAATTGGTTTCGGCAAATTCGCGGGACAAAACCCGCAGTTTTGTAAAATCGAATGGGAACATCTCATGTTAGACATCAAAACTCTGCGCGCCCAACCGGACGCGATTAAAACTCAACTGCAAAATAAAGGCATCGCCGGTGCCGCCGAACTGATTGACCAAACGCTCAAATTGGACGAAGAACGCCGCAATCTGTTGGTGCAAGCCGAAGAGTTCAAGCGCCAACGCAACGACGTTTCGGCGCAAGTTGGCAAAGCCAAGAAGAACGGCGAAAACGCCGATGAACTTCTGGCGCGCGGAACCGAGTTAGCCGCGCAAATCACCGATTTGGACGCGCAAATGCGCCACATTGACGAACGTCTGAACGCCGTGATGTTGGAGATTCCCAACGGTCATCACGAGTCGGCGCCGATTGGCGAAGGCGAAGACCAAAACGTCGAAGTGAAGAAATGGGGCGAGCCGACGCAGTTCGATTTCGAGGTGAAACCGCACTGGGAAATTGGCGAGAATCTGGGCATTCTCGATTTCGAGAGCGCCGCCAAAATTTCTGGTTCGCGCTTTTACGTTCTCAAAGGCGCGGGCGCGCGTCTGGAGCGCGCGTTGATTTCGTGGATGCTCGATTTGCACACGGAAAGCAACGGTTACGAAGAAATTCTGCCGCCGGTTCTGGTGCGCAGCAGCGCGATGGAAGGCGTCGGCATTTTGCCGAAGTTCGCCGAAGATGCTTACAAAATCGAGAAGGAAGATTTGTGGCTGATTCCGACTGCCGAGGTGCCCGTCACCGGTTTGCACAGCGACGAGATTTTGGACGCCGCCCGATTGCCGATTAAATACGCGGCCTATTCGCCCTGTTTCCGCAGCGAAGCCGGCAGCGCGGGCCGCGATACGCGCGGCATGATTCGCGTTCACCAATTCGATAAAGTCGAGTTGGTCTGGTTTGTCGCGCCCGATAAAAGTTACCAGGCGCTCGAAGAATTGCGCGCGCACGCCGAGATGGTTTTGGAACAGTTGGAGTTGCCTTACCGAACGATGGAACACGCGACGGGCGATTTGGGTTTCAAGGCGACCAAGGCTTACGATCCCGAAGTGTGGTTTCCGGCGCAAAACGCCTATCGCGAGATTTCGTCGTGTTCCAACTTCGAGGCGTTTCAGGCGCGGCGAAGCGGCATCAAATATCGTCCGCTCGGCGAAAACGGCAAGCCAGGCAAGCCCGATTTCGTGCATACGCTCAACGGTTCGGCGTTGGCGGTCGGGCGCACGATGGCGGCGATTTTGGAGAATAATCAGAACGCCGACGGCTCGGTGACGATTCCGGCTGTGTTGCGCGGATATATGGGCGGGCTGGAGAAGATAGAGCGCACCTGAAAAATGGTTGGCGTTAAACGCGACACTTATTCGACTATCTTGTCATAAGATGCGCTTTTACCATGAAAACACGGATTTCCCTGTTGGGCGCGATGAGCGTCGCTTGCTTTATCGTCGCGCCGGTTGGCGCGCAACCGCTACCAGTTGAGCGCGTCACGCCCAAAATCAACAATTTGTCGCTGAAGGCGGTTGCGCCCGATGTCGCCGAAAAATTGGCGATGCCCGCCAAACCTATCGTCTTGCATTTGAACGACGTGACGCTGGAAGCGGCGCTCAACGAGTTGGAAAATCAGAGCGGCGTCGCGCTTGATTTGGGTTACGGCGACAAAGAAGTGCTGAATAAAAAGCTCTCGCTCGATTTGCAAACGCGTTTCTTTCAGCCCGCCTTCGACGCGATTATAGATGAGGCTGGCGTGAAGGGAAGCCTGCAACGCTTCGGGCGTAACGAGGGTTGGAACGTGCGATTCGGGCAAGACGACAATGAGAAGATTTCGGGGCCGCAGGCGGGCGTCGGGCCGTTTCAGGTGAAGTTGCAGAGCGTGGACTCGAACTTTCGCGAAACGGTGAAATTGAACGCCGATGGCAAGCCGACGCGCTCGCAGGAGCGCAGTTTCTCCGTCTCCTTCGATAGCAGAACCGATCCGATTGTGAACGTGACGGGCACGCCTCTGTTTATTTTGAAGCGCGTCGAAGATGACAAGGGGCGCTCGTTGCTCGATACCAAAAGCAATCAATGGTTGCGCTACGATTTCGATAACAATTGGTATGGCGCGCGTCCGCAATCTTTCCAGGCGCCCGCTTCCGATGCCAAAAGTTTGGCGCGCATCGAGGGCACGACTATTTATGTGGTGCCCACCGAGCGGCAACGCTGGGAAATCGCCGATATTACGAACAACAAAAACGCGGTTCACGAATTCGAGAGCGACGGTCGCACCGTGACGGCTACCATCAAAAGCGCCTCGCTCGAAGGGACTGTTCTCAACGTCAGCTTCGAGATGAGCGCGCCGCCAGCGGGCAACGAGCCAGGCCAGCGCGGCCCGCTATTTTCCTTCGGGCAAATCGGCAAAACGGTTCACCTCGAAGACGAGAACGGCACCGTCTTTCGTTTGGGCAGCTCCAGCATTAGCTCCGGCAACGATAAATTTTCCATGCGCGGCGAATTTGTCAAAGCCGACAATCGGCGCACGCGCGCGACGGACGAAGATGGCACGCGCCCGCCTGTTGAGATCGTCGAGCCGATCAAGTTGGTCTTCGATGGCCCGACCCAATGGGTGCAAACCGAAGTGCCGTTCTCGTTCACCGATGTGCCTTTGCCGTGACGGATGCTTTATCGCTACGTCGGCCCGCCCGAACTGCGCGGCGCCGCCTCGCCCACGCGCCGCCGCCTCCATCGGGCGAGCGATATAGCGCTTCATAACGCTACACCTTTGAGAGCGGGACTAACGTCCTCTTCCAATCGGTTGCGAGAAGGGCGATTGGAAGAGGACGTTAGTCCCGCTCTGACAAATGTAGTGTTCGTGCGATGAAGCGCTGTATGGTGAAGCGGGCGACGAGATTACTGCGACGTTTATCATCAGCGCGGGCGAGATGACGTTTGTCGTTGCGGGCAAGCGGGTCGAAGTGGCGGCGGTGAGCAATCAATCAACCGGTTTTTGTCCGCAACCGCAGTCGTGGAACGCGGTTGCACGCGCGCTGGATGGCGCCGGTTTGCCGCGCCCCGATGATTTCACGACGCGCTTTGATTTTCGTCGTTGCGACCAATGCGGCGTGGTTAATTTGGTCAAAGACGATTGGTTCGTCTGCGCGCTGTGCGACGCCGATTTGCCGCGCGCATGGAATTTGAATCAGTCTTCGCCGTATGGGGGCGAGTGACGATTGATAGACTGCATAGCGGCTCTCTTTTAAACTTGCGTATTGCAAAAACGAGCGAGTTTTTATGCGTAATCAAATTCACGCCGCCGATGTCGAGGCCATAGGTAAAATCGAGGTCGTGCGGCAGATATTAGAGGTCGCGTGTCGCACGACGGGGCTGCGGTTTTCGGCAGTGGCCCGCGTGACCGATTCGCATTGGGTCGCCTGCGCCGTGCGCGACGATCTCGGTTTTGGCATGAAGCCAGGCGACGAACTGAAGTTGGAGACGACGTTTTGCGATAAGATTCGGCAGAACGGGGGTGAAGTCGTCTTCGACAACGCCGAGCAGAACGAGCAGTTTTGCGAGCATCCGTCGCCCAAGATGTATGGGTTTCAAAGCTATATTTCGGTGCCGATCTCGCTGCCCGATGGCCGGTTTTTCGGCACGCTTTGCGCCCTCGATTCCAAGCCCGCTCAGGTCGAGAACGCGCAGACCATCGGGATGTTTCGGCTATTTGGCGAACTCATCGGCCAACATCTCGACGCGCAGGAACGTTTGCTCGCCAGCGAAGCCGAATTGCAACGCGAGCGCGAAACCGCCGAACTGCGCGAGCGTTTTATCGCCGTTCTGGGCCACGATTTGCGCAATCCCCTGAGCGCCATTGATGCGGGCATCGAAATTTTGCAAGATAGCTCCAATGCCGCCGACAAAGCGCCCATTTTGGGCGTGATGCGGCGCAGCAGCGCCCGCATCAACGAACTGGTCGGCGACGTGCTCGATTTTACGCGCGGTCGGTTGGGATTGGGCCTGGTCGTCAATCGCACAACAGAGGCCGAGCTGACGGCGAAGTTGCAACAGGTCGTCACCGAACTCGCGATGAGCGCGTCCGACCGCGCCATCGAGTGCGATTGGCAAATCGCCGAACCGGTGTTTTGCGATGGCGCTCGTTTGGCACAGATGCTTTCTAACCTGCTGGCCAATGCGATTACGCACGGCCTGGCCCAAACGCCGATTCGGGTGCGCGGCAATCTGAGCGCGACCACGTTAGAAATCGCGGTTGTCAACCAGAGCGATGCCGTCGAACCGCGCGTTTTGGAGCGGATATTCGAGCCGTTTTCGCCGCGTTCTGATCGCAGCGAAGCGGGCGGTCTGGGGCTGGGACTTTATATCGCTGCCGAAGTCGCGCGCGCCCACGACGGCAGCCTGGATGTGACGACAAACGGCAACGAAGTGTGCTTTCGTTTCGAGATGCCGCGCGAAGGCACGCTGTAGTTCGCGGCACACGGACTTCTCGCGAGCCGCGCGACTCTTTACAATTCGGGTGAGCCGCGCCCGCCTTTGGTGCGTCTGTTTCAGGCAAAACCGCTCTGGCGGATTTAAATTTTTCCGATGCCTTTTACTCGTGCCGGGCAACTCGCCCGTTCCGTTATCGCCGCGCGCGCGACCGATCCGATTGGTCTGGTCGCCGAAAATTTGCGAATGTCCTCCGGCGGCGTGCTGCCGGTTCTCGACCGCGCCTCGCTGGGCGAAGCCGACGTGGGCGAACGCAACGCCCGCGTGTTGGGCCTGATTTCGCAGGACGATTTAGCCAAAGCCACGCAGAATTTGATGGCGCCCGCCCAAACTGCGGCGCAACCCGTCGCGGTTTATGCCAACGGCGAATCGGCCAATGGCGAATCGGTCAATGGCGAAGTCGCGCATCTCAACGGTAACTCCAATGGCCACGCGAACGGCGTAGCCAACGGCCATGCCGACGGCGCGGTTACGCTGCAAAAGCCCGACTTGACGGCGGGCGATATTATGCAGAGCGATGTGCCTTACATTCCGGCGAATTTCTCGTTGCATAACGCGTTGCTCACGCTCGACCGCTACGGTCTGTCGGCGATGCCGGTTTACGACGACGCGCGCCAATATCTCGGCATGGTTTCGCGCGCCGATTTGCTGGCGGGCGTGCATCAAAGCGTGCGCCCGCCGCTCGTCGGCGGCATGGCGACGCCGCTTGGCGTCTGGCTCACCGATGGGCGTTATTCGGGCGGCGCGCCCAATCTGGGATTGTTTCTGACTGGCCTAATTCTGTCGGTCGGCCTGATGCTTTCGACGGTATTAATTGTGGCGGGCGCGTGGGCGATTCGGCCCGAATGGGGCGCGATGGCGTATTCTGGGCGCCTTGGCGCGGCGGTCGAACCGAGCAATTTGTTCAACACCGTTACGGCGCTGATTCAGGGCTTTTTGTTCCTGATGTTCTTCCGCGTGTTGCCGCTTTCGGGCGTTCACGCCGCCGAACATCAGACGGTCTGGGCCTTGGAACGCGGGCTTCCGCTCACGGTCGAAAACGTGCGCCGGATGCCGCGCGCGCATCCGCGTTGCGGCACCAATCTGGTGGCGCTGGGCGGACTTTTAACTATCGGCATTCAGCATTTGCCCGAAATTACGCCCAACTGGATTCTGGTGGTTTTCGTCGCGGCGTTCTTCGGCTGGCGCAGTCTGGGCACGGCGCTACAAGATTTGTTCATGACGCGACCGGCGACCGATAAACAAATCGAGGGCGGCATCCGCGCGGCCAACGAAGTGATGACGCAGTATCAGGCGCAACCGTTCGCGGCGCCGCCGCTCCCGTTGCGCTTGCTCAACAACGGCATGATCTGGTCGGCGGCGGGCATGGTGTTGGGGCTGTTCGTGTTAGATTCGCTGCTGTCGTGGGTGATGTTGCAGGTGGCGTTTTAGCGGATGAAAAGAGGTGATGCGATTTGCCAGTTTTGACCGAAGGGGATGTTGAAGTGTGGATTTTCTTTGCCGATCCCGCTCGCCACGTTCGTTGTTTTGTTAAGGGCTTTGAAGTCGTTATTGACCTGAACGTGCCCGGTGTGATTCAGAGCTACGATAGCAATTTGCCTTCATCGGGTGTGCTGGGAAAGGCGCTCCGAACGGTGCAGAAAAACTTGGAATTTCTGCGCAAGACGTGGGACGAAATGGAGGCTTTGTAAAGGAGGAACCTAATGGAAAAATTTCAAGTAACCGAAGCAGAATTTGCCGAATTAAAGCGCCGTTCGCGCGAGTTGGACGAGCGCGAACCGCGCATCGCCGCGTTTGAAGTCATCGAAGCTGATACTTTAACGCTGCGTTTTCAACTTCAGGGCAATGCTGTCGCGGGCGCGGTTTTGAGCTTTCCGGCAGCACAAATTCCAGGCTTGCAAAACGCGTCTGCCGAGCAGTTGCGCGGCGCTCTGGTGACGGCGAACGGTTCGAGCATTCGCTGGCCCGAACTGGATTTTGGCATCGGCGCGCCCGCTCTGGTCGGTTTTGCCTGTGGGCTGTGCGAGCCAGATTTGAAGGCGAAGCTGCATCGTTTTGAGGCTCTGCGCAACCCGACCAAAAACGTAAGTGCTCCCGCGAATGCCAGCAATGGCGCTGTGGCGCGGCGCCAGACTGCGGCCTCGGTTTGATGCTCCGCGCTCACCTTCGTCAACTTCTCGAAGCCGAACTGCCCGACGGTGACTTTGCCGTCACGCGCCCGCCCAATCCGGCTTATGGCGAGTTTTCCAGCAACGCGGCTTTGCGGGCGGCGAGCGTTACACGGCAGAGTCCGGCCCAAATCGGCCAAACTCTGCTTACGCGACTGGCGCCCGCATTTGATGGGCGAATTGAACTGGTCGCGGGCCGGTTAAATTTCTTTATGAGCGATCACAGCATTGTCGAGTCACTGGAACGCGCCGCGCGCGAAGGCGCGCATTATGGGAGCGGCGACGCCCTGCGCGGAAAACGAGTTTTAGTCGAATACGTCTCGTCCGATCCCACCGGGCCATTGCCCTTTGCCGCCGGTCGGCGCGCCGTCATCGGCGAGGCGATTTGCCGCCTGCTCGAAGACCAGGGCGCCCGCGTCACGAGGGAGTTTTACCTCAACGACGCCACCACATCTTCCAAAAATCGTCTGCTGGGCGAAGGCGTCGCCAACTATTATCTTAAAGCGTTTGGCCAGGATTCGCCCGCGCCCGACGGCGCCTTCGATAACGCGTTCGTGCGCGGCGTCGCCGCCGAACTGACGCGACGCGATGGCGCCAAATGGTTGAGCGCGGGGGCGCCAGAGCGTTTGGCCGCGTGCAGTCAGGCGGCTCTCGATGCCGCCATCGAATCGCAACGCGCGACGCTGGAAAAGCTGGGCACGCGTTTCGATACCTGGGTTTCCGAGACCGCGATGGTGGACGATGGCCGCGTCGCGGCGGCGATTGAAAAGCTGAAAAGTCGCGGCCAAACCTACGAAAACGCCGGAGCGTTGTGGCTCAAGACCTCAGAATTCGGCGACGATGCCGACCGCGTTTTGCAGCGCGGCGACGGTTCGCCGACCTACTTCGCGGGCGACATCGCTTACCATCTGTGGAAGGTCGAGCGCGATTTCGATGCGGTCATCAACGTGTGGAACGCGACGCACGAAACTTATGTGCCGCGCACGCGAGCAGCGCTCAAAGCGGCGGGCGCGCCCGACGAAAAGTTCGAGTTCGTCATCGCAGGGGGCGCCAATCTCAAGCGCGACGGCGTGCCGCTTCGCATGGGCCTGAGCGGTTCGGAAATTTTGATGAACGAAGAGTTGCAGGAGTTAGACGGCGACCGCTTGAAACTCTTTTTTGCTAAAGCCGAACCCGCCAAAACCGCCGAAGTGGACATCGAAACAGCCGCGCGCGACGACGAGAATAATCCGGCTTACGCCGTGCAACTGCTGCCATCGCGATTGGCGCGATTGAGCCGCGAAGCGCAGGGCCGCGCGGCGGGCGCATCTGCGGCTAAAGCCGACGCGAGTAACGTCGAATGGTCGGCGGGCGAGCGCGAACTGGCGCGGTTGGTGGCGCTGTGGCCCGACACCGCAAACGAGGCCGCGACGCGGCGCGCTCCGGCTTTGGTGGCGAGTTTCGTGCTCGAAATGGCCGCCGCCACGCGCGATTTGCAAGGGGCGACGGCGCCTTCGGCGGCACCGGCGGCGTTGCGGCTGGAACTATTGCGCGCGGCAGGGTTTGTAGCGGCATCGGCACTGCGCGTGCTGGGAATCGAGGCGCGGGACAGGTTTTAATTGCAGGTGTGCGGGTTCTAATCTGCTAATTTTAGGGGCGGGGTCACCCCGCCCCATAGGCACCAAGCTAAGGATTTTCTGAGTGTAAAAACAGCGCCGACCCGTCATTCTGAGCGAAGAGAGGCGTCCTGAGCGTAGCCGAAGGAACGAAGTCGAAGAATCCAGCGCGTTTGAATTCCCGCGCACGTTCACGGAGGCTATTGCGTCATGGATTCTTCGACTTCGTTCCTTCGGCTACGCTCAGGACGCCTCTCTTCGCTCAGAATGACAAAAGATGAGCCTATGGGGGCGAAGTGACCCCGCCCCTACAATTGGCAGATTAGATTATCGAGGTGCCCGAACTCCTGATCTGACTGCTACACGACGATATTTCGATGTCCATCTTTCGCAAACTTCCCTGGTCGCTGCTGGTGGCGGTCGCGCTTTGCCTGGTGGCGGGGTCGGTCAAGATGGCGCTCGACCGGAAAATCGGCGAACTGACGCCGTTTCTGCTCTTCTTCGTCACCGTCATGCTCGCGACCTGGAACGGTGGCCTGATCGTCGGCGTGTTCGCCACTCTGGCGTCGGTGCTGCTGGCCAACTACTTCTTTTTGCCGCCGCTACGCGCCTTCGATGTGTCCTCGGCTGGCCTGATTCAGTGCATCGTCTTCACGCTCGAAGGCTTCTTTATCGCCCTGCTCATGGCGCGCGCGCGCGCGGCGCAGGACGATTTTCGCGCGCAGGTCGAGCGGCAAAGCGCCCTCTCGGAACTGTCGCAGTTGGCGCTGGCACGCATTGACTTCGACGGGCCAGATGTCGTCTTCGAGCGTGCCGTCCAGTTATGCGCGCAAACGTTGGGCGTTTCGCAGGTCGTCATCTGGGAATTGGTGCGGCCCGAATCGGCCACAGCCGACACCTATTTTCAGGCGCGCAGCGTTCTCGGCGCGCCCATCGAACCGGGCGACAAAGCGCCCGCTAATGCCGCATTTCGGCGTGCGCTTCAGATCGAATTTCCGCCGCGCGATAAAAATGGGCGCGTGACCGGCGAATTTGATGCGCCGATTGGCCCGGTTGATAAAAGCTGGGGTGTGCTACAGATTGGCGCCGACGAGACGCGCATTTGGCCGGACGAACAAGTCGAATGGGTGCGCGCCCTGGTGAGCGTTTTGGGCGTGGCTATCGCCGGACACAATGCGCGCGAGCGCGCGGCGCAGGGCGAGACGCGTTATCGTTCGTTCGTCGAACAGTCGTCCGAAGCGATCTGGCGTTTCGAGATGGACGAGCCGCTTGACATTTCGCTGAATGACGAAGCCGTTCTGGAACTGGCGTGGCAATACGGCTATCTGGCCGAGTGCAACGATGCTTTTGCGCGCATGTATGGCTTCGAGCGCGCCAGCGAAATGATTGGGATGCGGTTATGGCAGTTGATGGAGCGCGACGATGACGAGGCGCGCGAATATCTGCTTCATCTGATCGGCTCGGATTTCCGCATCAGCGACGCCGAATCGAAAGAGATTGACCGCGACGGGAACCCGCGCATTTTTCTAAATAATCTGACCGGCATCGTCGAAGACGGGCGACTTTTGCGCGTGTGGGGCACGCAACGCGACGTGACTTCGCAGCGCGAGGCCGAGCGCGAATTGAAGCAATCGGAGAACCGTTTTCGCTCTCTGTTCGACGCCGCGCCAGTGCCGCTTGGCATCGGGCGCGACCAAAGCGTGCTCTACGTCAATCGTGCCCTCTGCGAACTGCTGGGCTACGAAAATTCCGAAGAGTTGATCGGGCGGCCCATCGTGGATTTCGTGGCGCCCGAAGAGCGCGCACAAATCGCGGCGCGCGCGCGCAGTCGCGCGCAGGGCGGGCAGGAGCCGATGATTTATCAGAGCCGCGTGCAAAAGCGCGACGGCGCGGTCTTTCCGGCGCGCGTCGAGATGGCGCAGATCACGCTACCCGAAGGCGGCGCGACGCTGATGTTTATGTTCGACCTGACCACGCAGAAACAGGCCGACGCCGCCATCGCGCGGTTGCTCGACGAGGCGCAGGACGCGACGGTGCGCGCGCAGAACCTGCAAGAGATTTCGTTCGACCTGTTGCGCGCCCGCGCGCCCGAAGACGCCGCGAGCGTGGCGATTGAACGCGTGACGCGTGCCGTCGGTGCGCGCGGCGGCGTGCTGATGGCGCCCGATGCTGGCGAGACTCCTCAAAAGCTCGGAGTGCTGGGCGTGCAGGGCTATCCGAGGGGCGCGCTCGACAAGTTCTTTTCTATCGACGTGCAGAGCGAGCATCCGATAACGCACGTTTATCGAACGCGCGAAATGCTGTGGATGGACGATGCCGCCGCCTGGGTGCCGCGCTTTCCGTCGCTGAGCGAGACCCTGCCGCACACCGGCACCAAATCTATCGCGATTCTGCCGCTCGTCGCCGAAGGCCGCGTGGTCAGCGTGATGGTGCTTTCGTGGGGCGAACCGCGCGTTTTTAACGACGAATCGCGGCTGTTTTTGCGGACGCTGGCCAACAGTTGCGCGCAATCGCTCGAACACGCGCGCCTCGACACGCAAGCGCGCGAATTGGCGCGGCGCCAACAGGAATCATTGGCCTTGCTCAATACGCTGCTCGAATCGGCGCCGGTCGGCTTCGCGCTGCTCGACCGCGAAGGACGCTATGTTTTGGTCAACGAGGCGCTCGCTCAAATCAACGGAAAGCCCATCGAAGAGCATCTGGGCAAAACCGTCGCACAGGTGACGGGCGAAGCCGAAACCGAGTTCGAGCGCCGCCTAAGGCAGGTCTGGGAGAGCGGCACGGCGAGCGGCGAGTTCGTGTTGATGGACGACGACGAAGATGGTCAGCAACGGTTTTGTTTGACCTCGCTTTATCCGGTGCGGGTCGAGCGCGAAAACGCGGGAGGCGATGGCGCCGAAACTGCGGAATTGTTTGGCGTGGGCGCGATTGTGCTGGAGATTACCGAGCGCATGCGTAACGAGGAAGAGAAGTCGCGTTTGGTGGCCGAACTGGAAAGCGAGCGCGCGCGGCTCGAAGCGGTTTTACAGCAGATGCCTTCGGCAGTTATCATCGCCGAGGCGCCGTCGGGGCGATTTTTGCTGGGCAACTCGCAGGTCGAGCGCGTGATGGGCTTGCCCTACCGCGCGGTCGATTCCATCGGCGAATACGATTATTACGACGGTTATCGGCTCGATGGACGGCCCATCCAAAACGACGAATGGCCGATGGCGCGCGCGCTCACGCAGGGCGAAATCGTCAAGGACGAAGAGTTTCGGGTGCGAACCGAGCGTGGCAACCGTGTGGTGCGCATTTCGGCCTCGCCGATTCGCGACCGTGACGGAGCGATTACGGCGGGCATCGCCATCTTGGACGACGTGACCGCGCGCGCGCGCGCCGAGGCCGCGCAACGCTTTCTGGCTGACGCTGGCAGCGCGCTCATCACCACGCTCGACGCGAGTTCGGCGCACGAATGTCTGATCAACCTGTGCGTGCCCGAAGTCGCCGATTGGTGCATCCTCGCCACTCCTGGCGAGGACGGATTGCTGCATCACGCGGTCATCGCTCACGCCGAAAATGGGGGCGAAAACGCCGCCATTGCGCGCCGTTTTCGGGAGCAGTTGGCGGTTGATGCCAGCGCTCCATGGGACATCGCGGGCGTGCTGTCGTCGGGCCGCGCGCAGTTGGTGGCCGTGCATGACGAAGAGTATCTGCGTAGCGTAAATGCCAGCCCCGAATACATTCGGCTCATCGAAGCCATCGGCGCGCAGAGCGCGATTGTGGCGCCTCTGGCGGCGCGCGGTCGCACGCTGGGTTTGATGATCTGGATTACCTCAAGTTCAGGCCGCACCTACGACGAACACGACTTAACGCTGGCCGAAGAGCTGGCGCGCCGCGCTGCCCTGACGACCGATAACGCGCGCCTGTTTTCCGAAGCGCAGAATGCGCGCGACGAAGCGCAGGCGGCCAACCTCGCCAAAGACGAGTTTCTGGCAGTCGTCTCGCACGAACTGCGCACGCCGTTGACGCCGATTTTGGGCTGGCTCGATTTATTGCGCGCGCCCAAAATGACCGACGAACTGCGCGCGCAGGCCTACGAAGTCATCGAGCGCAACGCGCGCGCGCAGGCGCAACTGGTCAACGATATTCTCGATGTTTCGCGCATCACTTCGGGCAAGCTGCGCCTGAAAACTACGCCGACCGATTTGACTCGATTGGTGAGCGATGCCGTCGCAAGTTTGCGCCTATCTGCCGAGGAAAAAGGTGTCGCGCTTGGGCTCGAACTGGACGAAGTTGGTCAGGCCGATGTGGATGCCAGTCGCTTTCAGCAGGTCGTGTGGAACCTGATGAGCAACGCGATTAAATTCACGCCCAAAGGTGGGCAGGTCGCGATTTCGCTGCGGCGCGCCGATCAGGGCGAGGCGTTGCTGGAAATCGCCGATAGCGGTCAAGGCATCGCGCCCGATTTCATGGGCAACGTGTTCGATGCGTTCCGTCAGGGCGATTCGAGTTCGACGCGCAAGGTAGGCGGATTGGGTTTGGGGCTGGCGATTGTGCGTCACATCGTCGAACTGCACGGCGGACGCGTCAGCGCGCATTCGGAAGGCGAAGCGCGCGGCGCGACTTTTCGCGTGTGGGTGCCGCTATTGGCTGGCGTTGCGGCAAGTGTCGAACCGCCAGTAAGCCGCGCGATTTTCAGCGATTCGGCGGCTGCGGCCAATTTGCAGGGCGCGCGCATTCTGCTGATTGACGACGAGGCCGACACCCGCGAAACGCTGGCGCGTTTGCTGGAAAGTTATGGCGCGCGCGTTCGCGTGGCCGGTTCGGCGGCGGAGGCGCTCAAAACGCTCGATGCCTTCACGCCGCAGTTGGCGATTTCCGACATCGGAATTCCCGACGTGGACGGCTACGAATTGCTCGCGCAACTGCGCGCGCGCTTGCCCGAACTGCCCGCCATCGCGCTGACGGCTTACGCCGCGCCCTCGGACATCGAGCGCGCCAGAGTGGCGGGTTTTGCGCGTCATCTGGCTAAACCGGTCGAAACGAGCGAATTGGTCGAGGCGAGCGGCGCATTGTTGGGCGCGGGTTGATTACGAGGATTTAGAGCTTTTGTCGAGCAATTTCTGGCGGATGAGACGTTCGACTTCGCGCGGATTTCCGATAGCAAGAAAGGCGATTTCTTGCTCCAATTCTTCGTCGCTTTTCTGTGGCTTGTGTAACCGAAACGAAGTTGGCGGCTGCTCTTTTGTCAGCAGACGAGCGTCGTTGAGCAAAACATCGCCGAGGTTTCCATCGCGTTCGCGGCGCCCCAGTTGAATTTGGTGCGGCGAAAACGAACGCACTTCGCGCGTTTTTCCAGCGATAACAATCAGCGCGCGCCGGTCGGTCACGCCGTAAAAGGTGCGGCTGGCGCGCCCGCCTTCAGAATTCAGCCAATCTCTGAGGACGCCGCCGAGAAAAATTAGTCCGATCACCGGAAAGACAAAGGCGAATAGTTCTGGCGTGCGTCTGGCTTGCCAATCCTGAAACAAAATTTGCGAAGTTCCTCCCAACCAGAGCAGCGAAAATGCGGTTCTACCCAGATGAGCACCCAGCGTGTTCCACTTTTCTCGTTTCCAAGTGGTGGCAGCGGGACGGCCAGCCCATAGCAATCTTCGCCTGGCTCCAGCTCGCGCTCGATTTCGCCGTCGCTCGATTGACTCGAAAAAGGAGAAGATGAAGTATTAGTGTTCATGCGCGTGCCACCACTATGTTGGCTTTAGCTAAACCGATCGAGGTGAGTGGCGCGTCGTTGGATAAGCCGAGAGCGTCATTTGAGCGCCACTTTTGCAAGAGGTCTATTACGCGTCCAACTGCCCGTCTTCCAATCCGGCGGGCAGCATCGCCGGACGCTCGCAGGTGCTCTCCATTTCGATGAAGCGGCCCTGCTCGCTTGAATCGTGGAAGGCGTGCATAGTGTCCAAAACGTGATAGGCCAGGCGTTCGTTGCAGCGATGATCGCGGTTCTGTTGCATCGCCAAAACCATATCGGCCATGCCGATGCCGCGCGCGTTTTCGATGTAGCCGTGCGTCAGGGGAATCTCGCTCCACTCCGCTTCACCGGCGCGGCGAATCATTGGAGTGCCACCGAATTGGTTGGGGTCGCCGACCGAAATCGAGCCTTTCGTGCCGTGCAATTGTAGGTTGGGCAAATCGTGGCCCCACACGTCAAAGCTGGTCATCATCGAGACGACGGCGCCGTTCTCGTATTCCAAAGTGCCCATCACCGTCGTCGGAATCTCGACGTTCATCATGGTGCCTTTGAGCGGTTCGGAGGTAATCTCGCGACTTTTAAATGGTGTGCGGACGGCGCCCGCCACGCGTTTGACCGGCCCGATGAGCTGAACCAAATCGGTCAGGTAATACGGCCCCATGTCGAACATCGGGCCGCCGCCTTTCTGATAGTAAAACGCGGGCGAGGGATGCCAGCCTTCGTGACCGTGACCAGCCATAAACGCCGTGCCCGCGATGACTTCGCCGATTTCGCCGCTATCAATCACGCCGCGCACGGTTTGGTGCGCGCCGCCCAGAAAGGTATCGGGCGCGCTGCCCACGCGCAGACCGCGCTCTTTGGCGGCGGCCATGATTTTCTGCGCTTCCTCGCGCGTGACGGTGAACGGTTTCTCGGTGTAAACCGATTTGCCCGCCTCAATGCAACTGAGCATCACCGGCCCGTGCGCGGCGGGAATGGTGAGGTTGATGACGAACTCGATTTCGGGGTCGGCCAAAAGTTCGTCCACCGAGCAGGCTTTGGGAATGTCCCATTCCTCGGCTTTGGCGCGCGCGGCCTCCAGGTTAAGGTCGGCGCAGGCGACGATATCGAAGAAGGAGAATTGGGCGTTGGTGCCGAAGTAGGCTTTAGAAATGTTGCCGCATCCGATGATGCCGATTTTCGTGGGGTTCATGAGGTGTCAGTTTTCAGGGAACAGGTGTCAGGATGCGGATGTCATACTTCGTGCGGAACACGATTGGCTGTGAGGCCCGAAGTCATGGGTTTCAACCCATGATAACTTCATCGGTTTCGGGTTCGTCGCTTTCCAGTTCAATGCCCGCATAAATATCGGCGAGCCGCACGCGGCAGTTGATCGAATCCAAAACCAATTCATCTTCGAGCGATTCTAAAACGCGAATCCACCAATGCTCGCCGTCATCGGCGCGATGGCGCTGCTCGACCTCGACGCGTGTGGGCGAAATCAACACATAATCCTGCAATGAGGGCAAAGTTCGGTATTGATTCCATTTTCGCGAACGGTCTATCGCCATCGTCGAAGGCGAGGCGATTTCAACTAAAACTACCGGATTAATCAACACATCGAGCACATCGTTCTCGAACTGTGCATCGCACGCAACCGACAAATCGGGATAACGATAGGCGCTGGTGTTGGGAATGCGCGTGCGCATATCCGAATCGTAGACGCGACACGACGAACCTTTGAGTTGAGCATATAGCTCGCCAGTTAAATTGACATTGACGGTAATGTGTTCTTTGGTCGCGCCCGCCATCGCCACGATTGTGCCGTCGGCGAGCGTCTTAGTCCCGCGATGGAGCGGAATGATTACACCATCGACGAGTTCGCTTTTGAACTTCGCTTTGCGTTCGCGCTCCAAATACTCGGCGGGCGAAACTTTGGCAGATTTGCGTTGACTTTGGGCCATGCCCACAGTTTACCTGGCGGCCCACAGCATTCCGCGCCGCACGGTTTCGGCGGCTTCGGGCACTTCAAAGTCCGAATTTATGTGGCCCAGCGCCGAGTAAAACACGCGGCCTTTGCCCCACATTCGCGTCCACAAAACTGGCATTACCGTGCCCGCGATCCAGTCGGCGCCTTCGTGTTCGCCACTAAATGTTGTGGTCGCCAAAACGTTATTGCCCGGATCGGTGTGCATATAATACTGCTCCGAGTGCATCGAAAACTCGCCGATACCTTTGGTGATTTCGTGATTCGGATCGGTAATCTGCACCGTATAATCAATGATGTTGCCCGGATGCGCGACCCACTGTCCGCCGGTCATCCACTGATAAGCGGTGTTGTTGCGAAACGCGTCGCCCGTCCCGCCGTGCCAACCGGCCAATCCGACGCCCGATTTCACGGCGTCAAGCAAGCCTTTTTCCTGCTCTTTCTCGATGGTGCCCATCGTCCAAATCGGCACAACAAGACTCAGCGAGTTCATGGTTTGCGCGTCGGTGTAAACGTCCATGTTATCTTCGACGCGCACCTCGAAACCGCTTTCGCGCAAGAACGGCGCGAACCGTTCGACCGTTTGTTGGGGCTCGTGACCAGCCCAACCGCCCCAGACCATTAATGCTTTTTTCATTGTATTTTGGAGAAGCCGAGGTAAATCTGCGAACCCAGAGCGTGAGCGACGGGCTTTGTCGCATCTTTGGCCCGTCGCTCACGCTCTGGGTTCGCAGATTTACCTCGGCTTCTGATGAACTTTAGGTTTAGCCTAAACTGTGCCACCATGAGCGAAAAAGTTTCCGTCGCCCTCATTGGCGCGTCGGGTTATACCGGCTCCGAGTTGGCCCGTCTGCTGGCCAATCACGCGGGCGCCGAACTGAAAATTGCCACCGCGACCGGCGAGCGCGCGGGCCAGAAATTATCCGATCTGTTCCCAGCTCTGCGCGGCGTCTGCGACATCGTTTTGCAAGAGCCGAATCTGGACGAAATCGCCGACAAATGCCAGGTCGCCGTCATCGCGTTGGGGCATGGCAAGGCATTGGAAATCGCGCCGCTATTACTGAGTCGCGGCGTGCGCGTGATTGATCTGGGCGCCGATTTTCGTCTGCGCGACGCCGAGGTTTATCGCGAATGGTATCATCTTGAACACAGCGCGAGCGAATTATTAAGTGAAGTCGTTTATGGTTTGCCCGAGTGGAATCGCGAGCAAATCAAGACGGCGAAGCTAATCGCCAATCCTGGCTGTTACCCGACGAGCGCGATTCTGGCGCTGGCGCCGTTCATCGCCAAAGGCGCGATTAAGGCGCACTCGATTATCGTGGACAGCGCTTCGGGCGCTTCGGGCGCTGGGCGCGCCAGCTTTGGCGTCGGCACGCATTTCCCCGAATATGTCGGCGACTTCAAAGCCTACAACGTCGGCGGGCATCGCCACACGCCCGAAATCGAGCAGGCCTTGAACGATGTTTCGCCCAACCCCGAAGACCCCGAAGCGCGCGCTTTAATTACTTTCACCGCGCACTTACTTCCGGTCGCGCGCGGCATTCTTAGCACCTGTTACGCCGCGCCGATGACGACAATGACGACTGAAGAGGCGCATCAAATCTTAACCGAGCGTTACGCGAACGAGCCATTCGTGCGCGTTTTGCCGCTTGGCGATTATCCGCAGATCAAGCACGTCAACGGCTCCAATTTCTGTGACGTTGGCACGAAAGTTGACGCTCGAACCGGTCGACTCATCGTTATTTCCGCCGAAGATAACATCATTAAAGGCGCTTCGGGCCAGGCTCTGCAAAACTTAAATATCATGTTCGGCCTGCCCGAAACAATGGGGCTGCAAAGCGCGGCGGTGTTTCCTTAAACAAGGAGCAAGGGACAGGGAACGAGGGACAAGGTGAGGAAATTAGGGCGATTAGAAAGGGCTTCTTCTTCGTGATTTTCTCGACCTTGTTCCCTGTTTCTTGCTCCTGTTCCTACGAAGAATTCTATGCAAAAAATCGGCGTCATCAGCGATACACACCTCTCGGAAACCGGACGGCGTTCCATACCCGGTCGCGTCTTCGAGTATTTTCGCGATGTCGATTACATTCTGCACGCGGGCGATTTCACTTCGCGCCGCGCCTTTAACGATTTGGCTGCCATCGCGCCGGTCATCGGCGTGCGGGGCAACAACGATCCGGCTCACCTCGAACTGCCGCGTTCGCGCCGCTTCGCCGCCGAAGATGTAATTATCGGCTTGTGTCACGGCGATAGAGGCCAAACCCGCCACGAAAAACCCCTCGGCCAATTTCCCGGCAACAACTCGACCGCCGCCAATGCCCTGTCGCTGTTCGAGTTCGAGGACGACGTGAACTGTCTGATCTTCGGCCATTCGCACAACCCGATGCTGATGTGGCATCGCATCGAGGGCCGCGAAGTGTTGCTGCTCAACCCTGGCTCGCCGACCGATAAACGGTTCGGCCCCAACTTCGGTTGCGCGATGCTGACGATCAACGGATCGAGCATCGAGCCGCAGTTATGGACGTGGTAAATTAACCTCATGCAACCTTCGCCGAAACCTGCGTTCCCGCCGATGATTTGGGTGTGGCTGGCGTGCGTGGGTGTGGCGTCGTTTCTGTCGTGGGGCACGATTGCGCCAACGAGTTTTTCGGGATTCCCTGGCGGGTTTCCTGGCGACTTAACTGGCGGTTTTTTCGGAGGCATCAGCATCAGCGTCAACGCGTGGTCGGGCAATTTGACTCTGGCGGGATTGCAGTTGCCCAATTGGTTGCCGATTGTGGCGGCAGCGGGCGCGACGGGCGCGGCGTATGCGCGCTCGACGGGGGCGCAGTTACCCGCGATTTTGCCGTTGGCTTTGCTAATTTATGCCCTTGCCCACGTCCTTCTGTTTGGCCTCATTGTGGCGGGGAGCGGACGAGGAAGTCTGGGCATCGGCACAATTGCCATGTGGCTTGCTTTAGCGGCGTTATTGCGCGCGATTACGAGCGCCACAAAAGCGGGCGACGTGTCCAACATCAGCGCTCCCATTCTCTGACGAAGCAAATTCATTTAGCCCACATTCGCCCCGTTTATGACCCATTTGCATTAGACGAGTGTAAAGCGCAAACTGGAGGGAGTTCATGCCCAAAGCCCTCCAAACCGATGCGCCGTTGGACGCGCCGCTCAAAGCCTCTTCGCCGCTCGTGCCGCCGCGTGTGCGAGCGCGCACTTTTCTCATCGGTTTGCCGCTTGTCGTGGCGTTGTGCTGCCTGAGCGTTTACGCCGATATGGCCTCCAAAGTCGTGCAGTTCGGCGTGTTGCAGATCGCGCCGCCCGCCGTTATTGCCCTGCTCGCCTTCGCGTTGTTCAATCGCGCCCTGGTGAACTGGGCCAAAATCCAATTGCTCAATCCCGCCGAACTCATCGTGATTTACGCGATGGGACTGGTCGGCGTGATGGTTTCGACGCGCGGCATTATCGAGAAGTTGGTGCCGCCTCTGGCGTATTTGCCCTACTTCGCTACGCGCGAAAACAAGCTGGCCGAAACCGTTGCCCAATATATGCCCGCGTGGGCGATGCCCTTCACTCCGGCCAACGCCGTTGGCAACGCCTCGCCCGCCATCACCGGGTTTTGGGAGGGCAACGGCGGCAACATTCCCTGGGCGGTCTGGCTGGGGCCGCTCATCGCCTGGGGCGCTTTGTGGGCTTGTGTGGTGTGGTGCTTTTTGTGTCTGGCGACGCTGCTGCGCAAACAGTGGATGGACAACGAACAGTTGCGTTTTCCGCTCACGGCGCTGCCTTTGGCGCTCGCCAAAGATGAGATCGAGGGCCAGCCATTTTTCTCTAATCCGATGATGTGGGCGGGCGCGCTGTTCGCGTTCGCGGTCTTTGGCGTCAACGGATTGGCGGCCAATTTTCCCGACGTGCCGCAAATTGTAACATACCTCAATCTCGGCCCCTATCTGTCCGAGCGCCCCTGGAACGCCATAGATTACACGCCAATTTATTTTTCCCTCGCCGCCGTCGGCTTCGCCTATTTTCTGCCGACCGATCTGTTATTTTCCCTCTGGTTCTTCTTTGTTTTGACGCGTTTGCAGGATGCTGCATCGGTGCAGATGGGCGGTTTGCCGACCAGTATCGGCACGCACAACGCGCGCATCTGGACGGGCTTTCAGGCGGCGGGCGCTTATGTTGTTTTAGTTTTGACGTGGGCGCGCATCGGTTGGCCGAGCTTTAAAGTTATTTTGCAATCGGCGTGGCTGGGCCACAAAAATCGCGCGCATCTGGGCGAGGCGGGCGACGATTCGGGCGAACTGTTCTCTTATCGCGCGGCGATTATCGGGCTCATTCTCAGCTTTGGCGGCATCGTATTGTGGCTTTCTCTGGCGGGCCTCAATCCGTGGCTGGCTTTGGCACAGATGGGCATTTATATTTTCTTCATCGCCGTCGTGATGTCGCGCGCGGTCTCCGAGGCCGGACTGCTAATGACCGAGACCTCGTTTTTGCCGCAGCATTTGATTTCGCTGGTCTATCCGTTGGGCGGCATGGGGCCGGGCAACGCGGCGATGCTGGGCCTGACCAACGTGACGTTTACGCGCGATTTGCGCGGCGTTTTGCTGTCTCCGTTCATGGATGCGCAAAAGATGGCCGTCGAAGTCGGCCTCAAACCGCGCGCGATGCGTTGGCCTCTACTGGGCAGCATCACCCTCGCGTTTGGCGTGAGCTGCGCGCTTTTTCTGTTTTTGCACTACAAAGACGGCGGACTGGCACTTTACGCCTATCCCAAACAGAACGCCGCCAATATGTTCAACGCGGCTTCGGCTATCGGTAGCGGCAGCGGCTTCGTCGCCGACGCGACGGCCTACGGCGGTTTCGCCGTCGGCATCGCAGTGACGTTGCTGTTGGTGTGGTCGCGCGCGCAATTCTCATGGTTCCCGCTGCATCCGTTGGGCTACGCTCTGGCGCCGACCTGGACGATGATAGTGTTTTGGTTCCCCTTCCTCATCGCCTGGATCATCAAAGGCGGCGTCCTCAAATTCGGCGGCATTGATACCTATCGCCGCCTGGCGCCGTTTATGCTGGGCATGATTCTGGGCGAGTTCAGCGCGGCGGTGTTTTGGAGTCTGGGCAACATCCTGCGCGGCTGGAGCGCGCCGGAATTTCCGTGGCCGTAGGGGAAATTTACGCGCTTTCCGTAAACTCATCGGCATCTCGCAGCCCGCATCCAATACCCCGCATCATCAATCCCATGAAACCAACCGTATTTGGCATCGATATCGGCACCGGCAGCGCGCGCGCGGGCCTGTTCGACGCGACAGGCGCTTGCCTCGCCTCGCATTCGCACCCCATCGAGATGTGGCGCTACGGCGCGGACTTCGCCGAACAAAGCAGCGCCGACATCTGGCGCGCCATCGGTATTTGCATCCGCGAATGTCTGGGGCAATCGCAGCTTACGCGCGAAAGCGTGGTCGGCATTTCGTTCGATGCGACTTGCTCGATGGTCGTGGTTGACGAGAGCGGCGACGGCTTGCCGGTCAACGCGCAGGGCAAATCGGAGCGCGATATTATCGTGTGGATGGATCATCGGGCGATGCAAGAGACCGCCGAAATCAACGCCGGAGACTACGACGTTTTACGCTACGTCGGCGGCACGATTTCGCCCGAAATGCAGACGCCGAAACTGTTGTGGCTCAAACGCAATTTGCCCGAAACGTGGGATAAAGCCGCGCGCTTTTTCGATTTGGCCGACTGGCTGACCTGGAAATCGTGTGGCAGTTTGTCGCGTTCGCATTGCACGCTGGTGTGCAAATGGACTTATCTGGGCCACGAAAACAGCGGCAGGGGAAAGTGGGACGAAGAGTATCTGCGCGCCATCGGCATCGAAGACGCGTTGGGGCGCATCGGCGAAACCGTGCAACCGATGGGCACGCCTTTGGGCAATCTCAGTCAAAGCGCCGCCGCCGATTTGGGATTGACAACGAATTGTCGCGTCGGGCAAGGCATCATTGACGCGCACGCGGGCGGATTGGGCGTGTTGGGCGGCATCTGGGCCGACGAGGAGGAAACCGATGTGGCGAAGTTGGAGACGGCGCTGGCGCTAATTGGCGGGACGAGCAACTGCCACATGGCGGTTTCGCGCGAGGCGAAGTTTGTGCCCGGCGTGTGGGGGCCGTATTGGGGCGCGATGGTGCCCGCAATGTGGCTTTCGGAAGGCGGCCAATCGACGGCGGGCGCGGCGATTGACTGGGTGATTAGCGATCATCCGCACGCGCCGATTTTGCGCGACGAGGCGCAAAAAACGGGGCAGACGGTTTATCAACTGCTCAACGCTACCTTGGAAAAGCTGGGCGGCGCTCCGACGCTGACCCGCGATTTTCATGTGTTGCCCTATTTTCTGGGCAATCGCAGCCCCAACGCCGACTCCCATGCGCGCGCGATTTACGATGGCATCACGCTCGATGACAGCCGCGAATCGTTGGCGATTCGCTATCTGGCGACGATTCAGGCGGTGGCTTATGGCACGCGCGACATCATTGAGGCGATGAACGAAAGCGGCTACAACATCGACACGATCTTGGTGACGGGCGGCGGCACCAAGAACCCCCTGTGGTTGCGCGAACACGCCGACGCGACCGGCGCGACGCTGCTGTTGCCCGCGCAAAGCGAAGCCGTTTTGCTGGGCGCCGCAATGCTGGCGGCGAGCGCGGCGGGGCTGCATCCCGATTTGTTGAGCGCGATGCAAAAGATGAGCGAAATCGGCGAATCGGTTTCGCCATCGCGCGAGTGGAAGGCGTATCACGACGCGAAGTTCGAGATATTCCGCGAAATGTATCGGACGCAGCAAGCGCGGCGCGCACGGATGAGCGCGTTTTGAAGTTCTTTTCCGTTTGTCCGCGCAGGCGGACAGTTGCGCGCGAGGCGCGATCTCAGACCCATAAATTATTATGGGTTACGGTTGGAGATTGCGTTTCCCCACATTAAAATGTGGGTCTGGAATCCGCCTTCGGCGGCAACTGTCCGCCTGCGCGGACAAACGGAAAAGCCGATTCAAGCCCGCCTTTTTATCGCCCGCAGACGTAAAATTTCGACAGACCCGCGACATTGCGGCAAACTCTGCGCTCTGTGAAAATCGCGCATCTTTATCCGTTTCTTGGCCGCGACAAAGGCGGTATCGCCGCCTGTCTGCCGCCACAACTCAACGCGTTGTGCGCGCAAGATGTCGCGTGCCAACTGATCTCGCAACGCTTTCGCGGCGATAGCGATTTGGCCTCGTTGGGCCTGGGCGAAACCGCGTTTCAGGTTTCGCGCGTGCCGACGCGCGACGCTTCGGGCTTTGGGTTTTCGCCGACCTTGCGCAATATCGTGCGCGCCAGCGCTGCCGACGTTATCCATTCGCATGGCCTGTGGATGTGGAGCGATGCCGTCGCGTCAAGCGCCGCGCGCGCGATGGGCAAGCCGCATATCGTGTCGCCGCACGGGATGTTGGAGCCGTGGGCGATGGCGAATTCAGCGCGCAAAAAACAGCTCATGTGGCGCCTGTTTCAGTGTCGCGCCTTACAACGCGCGTGCGTTTTGCACGCCCTATGCGACGCCGAAAAAACCGCGATGCGCGATCTGGGATTGACCAATCCCATCGCCGTCGTGCCCAACGGCGTGAACCTCGCCGAGTTCGCTGATTTGCCCGCTAAAGCCGAATTCGAGGCGGCGTTTCCCGGCGCCAAAGAGCGCAAAATTCTGTTGTTCATGGCGCGGCTGCATCCGAAAAAAGGATTGGTGCCGCTATTGCACGCCTGGAAGAATCTGGCGCTCGCGTTTCCCAATTGGTTGCTGGTTATCGCGGGCCCCGACGAAAATGGGCATCGCGCCGAATTGGAAACTCTGGTCGCGCAGTTCAATTTAACTAACGCGGTCTTGTTCACCGGAATGCTCGATGGTGCGCTCAAACGGGCGGCACTTGCGCGCGCCGATGCGTTTGTGTTGCCGTCGTTTAGCGAAGGCTTCAGCATCGCGATTCTGGAGGCGATGGCGTGTCGGCTACCCGTTTTGCTGACGCCCGAATGTCATTTCGGCGATGCCGTCGCGGGCGGCGCGGCGCTGCAAGCCGCGCCCGATGCGCAATCGCTTGCCGAAGTCGCGCGCGTTTTGCTGGAGCAAACCGACGCCGAGCGCGCGCAGATGGGCGCGCGCGGGTATGAGTTGGTCGCGAATCGTTACACCTGGGAGCGTGTCGCCGCCGCGTGGAAGTTGCTTTACGCGTGGTGCGATGACAAGGGTGAAAAGCCCGCTTGTGTGGAGGAAATTTAGTAAAATATCGTCAGGTTTTAGACTAAAAGTTATTGCATCGGAGTGCTTGATAGATTAAAACTGGCGCCATCTGGCGAACGCCACAAGGTCGCACGCGTGTCGTCAGGAAGTTCTTGATATCGGAACCGTAAATTTATTGATGGCATCGTGTTTTACTGCTGATAAAGCATCTGTAGAGAGTTCAAAATTCGTCTTTTGCGCCGCGTGCGCCAAATTAGGCAATTTTCTTGATAGAGAGATTCTCAGATTCGATGAACTTTTGGCCTCAAATGGCGCAATAAACGCGGCTTTTGAGAAGGTATCACCAACGCAGTGAAGCGAGGAAAATCAGATGAGAATTTGTTTAATTAGCGAGTATTTCTATCCCGACAGTGGCGGAGGCACCGGCACGGTGCTGTCCAATTTGACGCGTCATCTCAAGGACAGCTACGGCGATGTCGAGATTGACGTCATCACCAGTCGGCATCTTTACCGCGCCGCGCCGGGCGCCGAAACTTCGCTTTCCTCGCAGGACAACTGGAACGGCATCAACATCGAACGGTTGAGCACGCCACGCCCTCACGCCTCCAACATCAAGAAACGTTTGCTGGCCAATTTGCGCTTTAGCTGGGCCGCCCTGCGCGCCGTCATCGGGCGCAAGCGCTACGATTTAGTGCTGGTTTCGACCGCGCCGCCGACCGCGCCCATCGCCGCCAAAGCGCTGCTGGGCATGACCAAAACGCCTTACGCCTATATCGTCTACGACCTGTTTCCCGATGTCGCCGTCGCGTTGGGCGTTCTGGATGGCCAATCGCGGCCCGCGCAGGTGCTGTATAAGGCGCAGCGCAGTTGGCTGCACGGCGCCGAAAAAACCATCGTTTTGGGCCGTTGCATGGCCGACCATCTGGTGAAGACTTACCAGTTGCCGCGCCAGAAAATCGAGGTCATCGCCGTGGGCGCCGACGCCGAACAGGTCGAGCCCCTCCCGCAGCAGACGGCGTTTCGGGCCAACAACGACCTGAACGATTTCGTGGTGTTGTGGGCGGGCAACTTCGGCCATCACCAGAACTTCGACGCGATTTTGGATGCCGCCGTCGCCCTCAATCAGAGCGGTCGCAAAGTGACTTTTGCCTTTGTCGGCGACGGCGCCAAACGCGAATACATCGCCAGCCGCATCCGCAACGAAGGCATCACCAACGCGCGAATGTTCCCGTTTGTGCCGGTCGCGCAGTTCTCGGATATGCTGGCCTCGGCGGACGTTTCGCTCGTGGCGCTGGAGCCGGGCGCCGAAGGCTTGGGTGTGCCCTCCAAGTTCTATAATATCCTGGCATCGGGCCGCCCGACGGTGGCGCTGGTGGCGCCCGGTTCGGAAGTGGCGCACGTTCTGGAAGAGAACAACTGCGGCGTGCGCGTTGACCAGGACGGCGCCGCGTTGGCCCGCGCCATCGGCGAGTTGGCCGACGATCCCGCGCGCGTCGAGCGCATGGGGATTAACGCGCGCCGCGCGTGCGAAGAGAAGTATTCGATGACGCAGGTCGCGCACCAGTTTTACGAAGTGTTGCGCGATGTCGCGTGCCAATCGCCGCAAGCGCGCCGCTTGCTGCGCACCGTGCCCGCCGCTCAGTCCGAGGAGGGCGTTGGACAAAAGGCTTTCGATATGGGCAGCAAATCGCGGGCGTGATAAATTGGAGCGGCCAGTCCGGTGCATTACTGAGCAAATAATGGCGGCTTTAAATTCATTTTTGATCTAAGCTGTCATGCGATACAAAAGCCGTCGCAGCGATGGTGGTTCTCCTCATGGAAGCTCTCAAAAGTTCGCCTTTAGCCGCGTTTTTCGCCGCTCTGGTAGTCACGCTCATTTTTACGCCGCTCGTCAAGCGGCTGGGCTGGCGTTTCGGCGCCGTCGCCGTCCCCGACGCGCGGCGCAAACATCCCGAACCCATCGCGATGTGGGGCGGGTTGGCCGTGTTTCTGGGCGTGATGGTGGCGGCGTTCATCTGGCGCCCGCCTTCGAGCGAAGACCTGCGTTTGCTGGCGCCTTCGGGCAATCCCAACGACATCGCTGAGACCGTGCAAACCGTCCGGCTCACCAGCACCTTTCTCATCACCGGATTTTTGATGGTGGTGCTGGGCATGATAGACGACCTCTACGAACTGTCGGCGGCGCGCAAGATGGGCGGACAAATCCTCATCGTGGCGTTGCTGTGGTATCTGGGCGTGCGCATCCGTTCGATTCCGTTCACCGGCGGCGTGGAGCAGTTCCCCGATTGGGCTTCGTTTCTGGTCACGTTAATCTGGATTATAGGATTGGTCAACGCCGTCAATTTCATTGATGGTGTGGACGGTCTGGCATCGGGCGTGTGCGCGATTGCGGCGGGCAGTCTGTGTTTGATTCTGCTTTCGACGGCGAGTTGGGCCGCCGCCGCCAGTGCTGCGCTGTGCGGCGCTTGCATCGGTTTTCTGCGCTACAACTTCCATCCGGCCAAGATATTTCTGGGCGATACCGGCTCGATGCTGCTGGGCTTCTGGCTGGGCACCATCGCCATCGCCTCCAACGCCAAAGCCGCCGCCGCGACGACGTTGATATTGCCGCTGGTGGTGATGGGCGTGCCGGTTTTCGATACCTTATGGGCCATCGTGCGCCGCAGTCTGGCGCGCCAGGCGCCGTGGAAGGCCGACCGAGGCCACATTCATCATCGCCTGTTGGCGCGCGGCTTTACGCCGGTGAAAACGGTGTTGGTGCTGTATTCGATTTCGTTCGTTTTGGGCGCCAGCGCGGTGCTTTACACCTGGCTGAGTTCGTGAGTTGACAACTCAGAGCGTCGTAAGAACACGTTTAAAGAACTTCTTAAACCACAATGCTCCGGTAACTTTTCGGCTTTATACCGACCTATCGCGGCGATTTTCGCGACCTTACTTTTTTACGCCCAATAGTGCGAGTGACGCGGCGTTGCGATAGGCGTTATCGCCGCCTCCAGTTGTATTGAGGATATGGATATCCTTGCAACTACGCTTGATTTGCCGGTAGTTCTGGAAAACCGAATACGAATAAGAGATGCCTTCCTCTTCGGTATCCATGTAACCTTTACCGCGCGTTTTAATCAGGTCAAAGGCCTTCCACAAACCGAAGGCGTTGATGATTTGCTTCACCGTTCGCAAGGGCAGCGAACCCTGGCCAAAGCCGTTAGAATCGGAGATGAATACTGCGGTTTTGGCGACGCGCAGCATTTCGGCGATGGCCTTTTGCGGCCTGGCGATGTGATGCAACACCGCGAACTCGGTTACTAAATCGAACTCGCCATCGGCGAACTCCATTTTGGTGGCGTCGCCATCGGTCAGCTCTTCGCGCGACAAGCCTTTTTGGTGGCCGATTTCGCGCAGTTCGGCGACCGGTTCGATGCCGCGAACAATTAAATCAGGACGGTGTTCTTTCAGGAAAAGCAGCGAACGTCCGGTGCCCGCGCCGACATCGAGAATTGATTTAATCTCGAAATAGTCGATCATGCCCAGCAAAAAAAAGAGTGCAAAGTAATGCTCGTCTTTTTCTTCCATGTGCCACTCTTCGTAAGTGGCGGCAGTTTCCGCGTAATAACGCTTCTGCATCTCGGCCTGTGAATTGGGTTGATTCATGAATTGGGTGTCCTCAAGTATGCGCAACAGAAACTTTAAAACGCATCCACTAAATTTGGCTGCATTTGCTGCCGTTGCACCTTATTGTAGTACGCGTATAGAGAGTTCGCAAACGCCTTTTTTTATTTGACCAGAAAATTAAAGTTTTTCCCTCTTGACAAAAAGAGAAAAGAAACGTAAAATAGCAGTATTGATCATAGTAGGGCAACTCAATCTTCAGCATTTCGCTGCTTTCTGTTGCTGATGGCGATGAGTTCAGTCTCACCCTCCAAACGTGTTGTTCAGTCGGTTTTGACATCCAGGTTTGTTTGCAATGAGACCCCTCCACATTCCCCTCTCACGCATTGCGCTGTCGCTCTGCATTCTGGTTCTGTGCTTTTTCGCTGGTGTTCCGGCCAAAGCACAAACACTACAGACCAGTTTTGATTCAAACGGTCTGTCTGCCTTGACATACAATGGCGTCACCTTCTACAGTAAAAGTCTTGGTGTAGGACAAGAGTTCTATATTGGTGGAGATGATTGGGATGTCACCTCGAAGAGTTGGAATGCCACCACCAAAACTCTGACCTGGGTTTATCCCTGGGGCAATGTTGCGTGTAAATACGATACTCCTATCGGTTCATCCCGTTTGAACATGGAGATCAAGGTGACTAACACCACGAGTAGCGCCAGGTCTGGAATGAACATCTTTCCTTTGACCGTAGATTTCCCCCAAACCCCTGTGGGCTACGACAACTTCACGCCTCATGCCAGCTCTAATAGCGAAGGGCCAACAGTGCAAAATGCGGATTATGGTGGCGGCAATCTAACAATCGTCAACCAAGATGTCTACCAGAATCTCATAGTTGGACTTTTGCCGAGCAACACAACTTCCAACACATTGCATCGTTACAGCGTCTATGTTGGCTCAACGCCATTGTGGTATGGTTCTTCCGAATGGCCGCAATTTAACCGCACTATTCCACCCAACAGTAGCGACACTTACAAGATTTCGCTCCGATTCTCTCCCGCAGGTGCGGACACTTACGCAGTCGCTGGCGATGTTTACTCCGCATATGCCGCTGCGAACCCATTCCAACTCAACTGGAATGACCGCCGCCCAATCGGAGCACTTGCCCTGGCAGAACCACCTGGCTCAGCCTATAACACCCCCAATAACCCTCGTGGGTGGAATCCCAAAGACGGTCTTCCCGTAGATGCATCGACACCGGCGGGCGTCGCAGACTTGCGATCTCGTATGTTAGCTTTCGCAGATAGAAGCATCGCTATCCTCAAAGATAGGGATGCCCAGGGGATGATAACTTGGGACATTGAAGGTGCAGAGTATCCTCACGCAACCACTTACATTGGTGACCCACGGTTAATTACCAACCTAGGCCCTGAGATGGATGGAGTTGCCGATGCCTACTTCCAGAAATTCAGAAACGCGGGACTGCGCGTTGGAATTTGCATTCGCCCCCAACAACTGAGGAATAACTCTGGTAATGGTGGAGATATTCTTCCCAGCACTCCGAAGTCCTCCATCTCTAACCCTGGGCAGTTCGACACTGCTATTTATAATCAGTTGATCAACAAGATTGATTATGCGAAGAACCGCTGGGGTTGCACACTGTTTTACGTTGATTCCAACTTGGGTGGAAAGCACATCAACGACATATTAGCCATCAAAGCAGTGGCCGCGGATCGCCCCGATGTCTTGCTAATGCCAGAACATGGCGGGTTTAGCTATTACGCTTACAGCGCACCATTTAGCGACTTGAGCGGCACCGCTGTAAATGGCACATTTCCTGGAACTCCCCCAGATGTCAGACGCACTTACCCCAACGCGTTCAGCGCGATTAAGATAGACGATCATCTTTCGGTGCTCGATTCTATTCGTCCTCAAGTTGTGGACGCTGTTCAGAAAGGCGATGTGTTGATATTCAACGCTTGGTATGAGAGTGATGAAAGTAATCGGGTGAAGTCAATTTACGCAGAAGCATATCCTCTGCGCGTCACCACGACACAGGATGTTGTCGACAGCAGTGATGGCAAGGTATCGCTGCGAGAAGCGATAACCTACGCCAACAGCCATCCAGGTTACGACAACATTACTTTTGCTCCGAGTGCATGGGGAACTATCAAATTGAATGGCACTGCACTGCCCACGGTAACAGGAGATTGTTTCCTAAATGGGGGAAGCTCCGTAACCGTTGATGGTGACGCCAAGAGCCGTATCATGAAGATTGCTAATGGCGCGACTGTAATCGTTGGGGGGATGTATTTTACCAACGGCAAAGCTCCTATTAATGAGTATGGAGGAGCGTTTTACAATGATGGCAATCTCACGATAACTCATTGTGCCGTGAAAAATAGCACAGGTTATTACGGCGGCGGTATATTCAATACCGGCACATTCCTGCTCGTTAATAGCACTTTCAGTGGCAACAGCGCTTTGGATTCAGGAGGTGCTATCACCAATGTCGGAACCGTTACGCTGGAAAACAGCACCCTTAGCGGTAACAACACTACGGCTAATAGCACTGGAGGCGCAGGTATTGACTCCTACGGCGGTGGTGCAACCATCAATCTGAATTTTTGCACCATTACCGCAAACACGGGGGCAAATGCAACAGCGAATGCACGCGCAGGTATCTGGATGACGGGTGGAAGTAACCTCTCCATTGCAAATACCATCGTTTACGGCAATGGCACTCGCGATATTCAGCATGACACAACCAACGTTTCGAGCGGCGGTTATAACATCGTTGGTTCCAAGGGAAGCGCAACAGGGTTTCTTTCTTCAGACAAACTCGGAGTTAATCCTTTGCTTGGCCCATTGCAAAACAATGGCGGCCCGACCAACACACACGCGATTGCGTCTGGAAGTCCGGCAATCAATGCGAGTAATCCCAATATCACTTCAGGCACAGACCAGCGCGGCGGTGGCTATCCACGCGTGTTAAACGGGCGAGCCGATATCGGTTCACTTGAAAGCAACTTCGCTACGCCGTCAGTTAGCAGTAGCCTGATGGCACCATCGAACGGCTCTTCTTGAAGAGCGGGTAAAGACAAAAGGGCGCGCGGCTTCAACAAAGCCGCGCGCCCTTTTGCTTGCTTCAAAAGAATTTGCCTGACAGCGATACTACAAACCAGCTTACGCTTCGGGGTAGTAGAAATTTTTTACGCCCTTTTGTGCTCTTTGTGGTTTAGGAAGTTTTCTATTTGGATTCACGATAGGCTCTAAAAACTAAAGCGCGCCCAGGCTGTTTTCCAGATTGTCTGCCAACGTTTCGAGCGAAAACTGCCGCGATTTTTCCAGCGCGGCCCCCGACATCGCGTTCAAAAGGTCGCGGTCTTTGTCGAACTTCAAAATCGCTTCGGCCAAAGCCGCGCCATCGCGAATGGGCACGATTTCGCCATCAACGCCGGGCGTCACGACTTGGCCGCAATGCGTCGTGGCGATGACCGGTAATCCGTGCGCCATCGCTTCGAGTTGCGTGAGCGCAAAGCCGTCGGAGATCGTCGGCAAAACGAACAGATCGCACTGCGCGTAAAGCGCCGCCGTTTCGGCGCGCGGCACGCGTCCCAAAAACTCGACGTTGGAGGGCGCGCTCGCCGCTTTGTCCTCGCGAATGTAGAGCGTGCCCGCGATGGTAAAACGAATGTCGGTGGACTCCAGCAAGCGCGCGGCTTCGAGCAGATAAGGAATGCCCCGGCGCAAAGTGACGTTGCCCAGCCACAGAACTCGCAGAGGCGCGCCGGGCACGCGCGGCGCGCGCGGCTGTGCGCGGGCTTCGTAGGCCAAGGGCACCACGACCATTTTTTCGGCGGCCACGCCCTGCTCTATCAAGGCCTCGCGCGACCACTGCGAGTTGACCAGCACCAGGGAAGCCGTCTCCCACTCTTCGTGGATGCGTTGGTGAAACGCGGCGGGAATACGGCCCGGCAACGTGGCCCAACCGGGCCACTTCTCGTTTTCCGCGCGCACCAAATCTTCGTCAACACGACCGGCATCGATCTGGCCGACGACCGTCGGCACGCCGCGCTTGTTCAGCCAGCGCATCGTTTCCAGACAGCCGGTGCTGTAACCGAAAAACGCGTGTTTTTCGGGGTCAATGCGGCGTCTGCTCAGGTCGCCAATGCAGCGACGAGCGAACTTCTTGCCGATGCGCAAGTATTCGGTGTAATCGGCCTCGATGCTGCGCTCGCGCCCCAGACGATTCGCTACCAAATCGAGAGCCGCCGTGCCCAATGTTGGAAGATTGAACGCCGTCACTTTGCCGTTGGGAAGGTGCGAGTGATGACGGTTCAGCAGGGCGCCGAGCGGCCCAACGCGCGGGCTCTGGCGCGCGCGGTTCAGCAGAACAGAATCGCCGCTCCAAAACTCGGTGTAAAGCCGTTCGAGCGCATCGCGTTGGTGGAACGCGCGCGCAACGGCATAATGCTCGCGCGCGCCAATTTGGGCGACGATCCAATCGCGCTTCATGCGTTCTCCTTGAGCGGCAAACGCGCTTCGACTTCGGCAAACGGCACGATGTCGCGCGCCCTGATTTCGCGGCCCAATTTGTAGCATTCTTTGGAAACTGGATCACGCCGGTTCAGTTCGTGAAACACGGCGCCCCAACCCTTGAGCCAGCCGCGCGCCGCCTGATCGGGATGACCCAATCTGGAAATGTAAGCCACAGATTTGAATCCGCTCACCAAAATATGCGGGACGAAATAGGGCATCGGCACGTTATACCAAGCGAACAGCAGCAGGTTGCGCGGCCCCAATTCGTTGCGGCGTTTGGATGGGCGAATCGGCGATTCGTGATGGTCAATCGGCGGCGCCGTGCCCAGACGGACAAAATGGCCGGAGTTCAACAGGCGCATGGAGTAATCGCCCTCCTCGCCCATGTAAAAGTAGTGGGGCCGATAGCCGCCCAACTCCAAGAACACGTCGCGCCGGAAGGCGATCATGCCGCCGTAATACTCGAAGGTGGCGTAAGTCTGCTCGGCGTCGGGCGCGACGGTCAACACCAAATCTTTATCTTTGTGGATGTTGATAAACGGAATGGTGACCGCGCCAATGCGCGGATCATCGAACGCCTCGATGGTGCGCCGAATCGTGTCGGCGTGCGGCAAAGTGCAGTCGTCGTCAATGGTGAACAAGAACTCGCCCGTCGCCAAACGCGCGCCCTGATTGCGCCGGTAGGCTGGCCCGCGCGAACGGCGGAAGCTCTCGACGCGCACATCGGGGAATTCGGCGCGCAGCATTTCGGGGCTGCCATCCGAGGAGCCATCGTCTAAAACGATGATTTCCAGAGGTTCGTCTTGCTGTGTAATCGAAACGATGGTATCGCGAAGAATACCACGACGATTTTTCGTCGGAATCACGACCGAGGCGCGGGGAGTGGACATGGGGAAAGGGTAAAGAACAAAGCCTGAAGGATGAAAGGGCAAAAGTGGGAGGTTGCCACAAAGCTATTGCTACTTTTTATCCTTTATCCTTCAGCCTTTCGGCAGCTATTTTTTCCAAAACTGCCACGCGGGCGATTTCGGGGCTTCGACGCGGGGCGCCGTCACGCGTTCGCCCGCCAACAGGCGGCGCGGATTATCCACGAAAATCGCGCGCGCGGCGCGTTCGCCGACGAGTTCGGTGACTTTACTCACGCAATCGAGCGGCAGATGGTTTTTCACCGAATGCGCGTCCGAAGACACGAGGGAAACCTGGCCATCGCGCAATAAACGGAAGCAACAATCGCGCATCGGTTTGCCCGTCGCGCCCAGAATCGCGTCGGCGGTAATTTGAATCACGCCGCCCGCGCCGATGATCTGCTCCATAATCTTCGGGTCTTTCTGCACATCGAGATAGCGTTCGGGATGCGCGATGACCGGCGTGACGCCGCTTACGCTCATGTTCTGGACGACCTGCCAGCCAAACGGCGGCCACGTCGGAAACGGCGATTCGATCAAAGCGAATTTGCCTTTGTGCCCGTAAGTCAACGCGAGTTCGGCGGGCAAACGCGTTTGCACATCCACCGAGCCCAACAGAATTTCGGCGCCCGGCAAAATTTCGAGTTCGATGCCGCGTTCGTTGATGGCGTTTTGCAAACTGGCGACGCCCTCGGCAATCACATCCGCCGGGCGTTTTTGCTTGCGGCGCCGAAAATCGCGCCCGACGTGCGGCGTCGCGACCACGATTTTCAGGCCCGCATCGGCGGCGCGCTTCGCCATCGCCAAAGCGTCGTCGAGAGTGTCCGGCCCATCGTCCCACTCAGGCAAAATGTGACAGTGCAAATCCACTTCGGGCCGCCAGTTATCGGTTGTTGCGTCTTGTTGTTTTGATGCCATTTCGTTTATTCGCCTCTCTCTTGCGAACCGCGAGCGTCAGCGACCGGCCAAACTCTGACCTGTCTCGCACTTAAACTCTGGCTGGTCGTTTACGCTCGCGGTTGGTAAAAATCGGGAATATTCCTATGCAATTCCCCCGATTTGTCCCAGCAAGTCAGCCATTTCGAGCGCGGCGTCCATCGCTTCGCTGCCTTTGTTGCCGACTTTAGCGCCCGCCCGATCCAGCGCTTGTTCGAGCGTATCAACCGTCAAAACGCCGAAAACTGTCGGCACGCCGGTTTGCAGGGCGACGCTCGAAATGCCCGACGCAGCCTGACCGCAGACGTAATCGTAATGCGAAGTCGCGCCGCGAATCACGCAGCCCAGACAGATGATGGCGGCGAAACGCTGCGTCTGCGCCATTTTGAGCGCGGCGATGGGCAGTTCGTAAGCACCCGGCACGCGCGCGATTTCGACGTGATTGTCGTCGCCGCCATGCCGCGCGAACGACCATAACGCGCCTTCGAGCAGGCGGTTGGTGATGAGTTCGTTAAAGCGCGCGACGACGATACCAATTTTGCGGTCGGGCACGACTAAACGGCCTTCGTGGGTAACCATATGGGAAAAGGATAAAGGATAAAGGCGAAAGGATAAAGGTGGGCGGCGTTATGAAGTGGGTTTGTTTGTTGGCGTTTAGGGTTTGTCGCGGTAAAATTGAGTGAATGCGCAATCCTTTTAATCTTCAGCAAAACGATGCCGAATTCGTCGAGGCGGCTCAAACTAAACGTGGGCGGCAAAGTCAGATAACGCGATTGATCATTGCGCGCAGTTGGGCTTGGGTGAGCATGATCCTTCTAATGGCATTCTGGATGCTAATGGTGGCGCCCGAATCCTTCAAATTCACCGCAGATAATTCATTTTGGCTCTGGGTTTCTGCCATCAATCTCGCGTCTTTCGTTCATCTCGATTCGCAGATTAAATTTTTGAAGGTGCTGGAAAGTCAAGCGACGCAAGTTACGATTGAAGGCGAACAAATCGCTTAGGAGTCCCTCAAGAACAATTGCATCATTCACTGCGAACCCTGAGCGTAAGCGACGGGCCAAAGCACGCGTAATTTGGCCCGTCGCTTACGCTCAGGGTTCGCAGTGAATGATGCAATTCATCTTGCAAGCCCCCCGACTACTCCAATTCCGCGCCCAATTCCAGCCCGTCAAACAAACCGACGTGTCCCATCTTTTGCTGCTTGGTGCGCAGATAAAATTCGTTCTCCGGATGAATCGTTGGCCGCAATGCAATGCGTTCGACGATCTGCAAACCGTAGCCTTCCAGACCGACGCGCTTGCCGGGATTGTTGGTCAGCAAACGCATTTTGCGCACGCCCAAATCGAACAACACTTGCGCGCCCGTGCCATATTCGCGACTGTCGCTGGCAAAGCCGAGGGCATGATTGGCCTGTTCGGTGTCGGCGCCTTTGTCCTGCAAGGCGTAGGCGCGAATTTTGTTGATGATGCCGATGCCGCGTCCTTCGTGATGACCAATGTAAAGCAAAATGCCACTCCCCGAATCGTTAATCGCGTTCATCGCCGAATGCAACTGTTCGCCGCAATCGCAGCGCAAACTTAGCAAGGCATCGCCAGTCAAGCAGCCTGAATGCACGCGCACGAGCGTCGGCTCTTCGGGCCGAATCTCGCCTTTGACCAGCGCGATATAAGGCGTGCCATCAACCATCGATTCGTAGGCGACGGCGCGAAATTCGCCGAACGCTGTCGGCAAGCGCGCTTCGGTGACGCGGCGCACCAACTTCTCGTGTTGGCGCCGGTAGCGAATCAGTTCCTCGACCGAGATCATCTTCAGATCGTGCTTGTGCGCCAGTTCGGTGAGTTCGGGCAAATTGGCGGCGTCGCCTTCGTCATTGAGGATTTCGCAGATGACCGCCGCCGGATAAACGCCAGCCAGATGGCACAAATCCACGCCCGCTTCGGTGTGTCCGGCGCGCGCCAAAACGCCGCCTTCGCTGGCGCGGAGCGGGAAGATATGGCCGGGCTGCGTGAAATCGTTGAGCGAGGCGTTGGGATTAATCAACGTCTGCACGGCGCGCGCGCGGTCGGATGCCGAGATGCCGGTCGTGGTGCCGTGTTTGGCGTCCACGCTGATGGTGAAGGCCGTCGCGTGGCGGTCGGTGTTGCGCGGCGTCATCGAGTCGAGTTTCAGTTCGTCGAGACGCTTGCCTTCCATCGGCACGCAAATCAGGCCGCGCGCCTCGCGCGCCATCAGGTTGATGGCGGCGCGGTCGGCGAACTCGGCGGCGATAATCAGGTCGCCTTCGTTCTCGCGCGATTCGTCGTCGGTGACGATGAGGAATTTGCCCGCGCGAAAATCGGCAACGGCCTCTTCGATGGGCGAAAATGGGGATTGGGAATTCATGATTTTTGAAGATTGCGAAGGTTATTCCCTCACCCCGCCCTACGGGCACCCCTCTCCCGAAGGGAGAAGGAAGAGAGTTCTGCTACTGAAGAACGGGTTTGCTCAACTTCCTTCAAGCGTATGAGTCTCTTCTTTTTCCCTTCGGGAGAGGGGTGCCCGCAGGGCGGGGTGAGGGAATAACGTCAGTCATTCCTCGTCGCGCGCGCCGCCGTGCGTCCAATTGGTCAATCGTTCGACGTATTTGGCGATAATATCTACCTCGACGTTGACGCGACTGCTGGGTGTCCACGCACTCGGCGCGGTTTTTTCCTGCGAGTGCGGAATCAGCGCAATCGAGAATTTATTGTAAGCGCAGTTGGCGACCGTGAGCGAAACGCCATCCAGACAAATCGAGCCTTTTTCGACGATGTATTTCATCAACTGAAACGGCGGTTGAAAGGTAATCCACTGGCTTTCGCCTTCGGGCCGCGCGCCGACGACATCGGCGACCCCATCGACATGGCCCTGCACAATATGACCGCCCAACCGCGCATCGGCGCGCAAAGCGCGTTCGAGATTAACCGCGTCGCCAACTTTGCGGTGGCCCAGCGTGGTGCGCCGTAACGTCTCTTCGACGGCGGTGACGACAAACGATTGCGCCGCAAAATCGGTGGCGGTCAGGCAGACGCCTGAGACGGCGATGGAGTCGCCGAGATGAGCATCGGCCAGAAAATCGGCGTCGGGCAGAGCGATAGTAAATTGGCGCGCGCCGTCGGCCTCGTTGATGGCCTCGATGGTGCCGGTGCGCTCGATAAGTCCGGTGAACATATTGGATTCGTGAATCCTTAACGACGGATGGGCGCGTGAGGCTCCGATGGAAGCGGTTTCTCAGAGATAACGCGCCAACGCTTCGCTTCCCCTCGCCTTTCCTTTCCATGAACCGCGCGCGTCAGCAAGTCGGGCCGCCTCACGCTAAAGAAATTGCCATTCATCCATTCGCCCTTGTGTGAAGCGGCCCGACTTGCTGACGCGCGCGGTTCATGCGAAGCCGAAGTGTGACCGATGTCCCAACCAAAAAGCGCCCGCTCGGATTTCCGAGCGGGCGCTTTTTGGTGACGTAAAGCCAATTAGGTGGTCGTGTTGATGGAGTTGGTGGCCGTGCCGAAGACGCCCTTGATTTTGCCGCCCAAAAGCGTCAAAACCGCGATAACAACGAGAGCGATCAACGAGATCAGCAAGCCGTATTCAACGAGGGTCTGGCCCTCTTCTTCCTGCAAAAATTGTTTCATCATGGTAGTATTTCACCTCCCGCAAAAGGAGATTTTCAAGAGTCCAAACTGGCGCTTGGCCCGCTCCTTCAACAATCGGGATTGTCGGTGAAACTGGCTTCGCTGAAGCATGATGTAGCAACGAATTCGCCAGATGCTTAAATTTCTCAAATTTCGCGATTTGGCGTTATCTATTGCAATCGCGTTTAAGATTAACGCGAGAGCTTTGCTTCATCATTCGCGTTTTTTGAGTAACTTTAAGTCGTAAAGTGGTAAAGTGAACCAATGATTTTTGTTGTAGGTTGCGAGTGTGAATGTCTGAAAGAGACTGCCACAACTCTCAACTTGTAACCCACAACTCGAAAACAAACAAGCCGCTCGAAGTTTCGAGCGGCTTGCTGGCAATTTGGGGGTGAACCGAAATTAGGTGGTGGTGGTGATCGAGTTGGTCGCGGTGCCGAACACGCCTTTGATCTTGCCGCCCAAAAGCGTCAAAACGGCGATAACGACGAGAGCGATCAAGGAGATCAAAAGGCCGTATTCAACGAGGGTCTGGCCCTCTTCTTCCTGCAAAAATTGTTTCATCATGGTGGGGTTCACTTCCTGTAAATTTTGAGGCAGTCGCTGGGCTCAACTGTCCGTTGACCTCGCCGCCACGAACGTTATGTAGCAACGAAGTTGCCGCGATGAAATTTTCAAAAAACAAACCGCCGAGAACGCAGAGGGCGCTGAGAGGATGAAGATGATATTATAGAGAATCCCCAACAAATTTCTTGTTTTTGCTTTGTCTTCACCCTCTCCGCGTCCTCTGCGTTCTCGGCGGTTTGTTTGAATTTGGGCACGTTGCGCCGCGTGAGGCGTCAAACTGAGGTTCAAATGTCTCTTTTAGAAATGGAAGCGCCGGTTAAAAGCGCGATTGTCGAAGAAAAAACTGTTGGCCTGGTTTCGCTGGGTTGCTCGAAAAACCTAGTGGACAGCGAAGTAATGCTCGGTCTGTTGCAGGGCGCGGGCTATCGCATTACTGGTGATGTGGACGAGGCCGATGCGATCATCGTCAATACCTGCGGTTTTCTGGGCGCGGCGGTCGAGGAGAGTTTGCAGACGCTCAACGATATGGCGGCGCGCAAAGAATCGGGCCGTTGCCGCGCTGTGGTGGCGACCGGTTGTCTGCCGCAGCGCGACGCGCAAGTCATTAAGGAGCGCGCGCCGGGCGTGGACGCGATTCTGGGCAGCTCGGATTTTGGCGCCATCGTCGGCGCGGTTGATACGGCCTTAAAACCCAAAGCCAAAGGCGCGTTTGTGCCGCCCCTCGGTGGCGGCGGTTTGATTCAGCTCAACGTGACGCCAACAGCGGCGCACACTTACGTTTACGATCACACGACGCCGCGCGTGCGCGCGACGCCGCCCTGGAGCGCGTATATCAAAATCGCCGAGGGCTGCGATCATTCGTGTTCGTTCTGCATCATCCCGCAATTGCGCGGCCCGTTCCGCTCGCGGCCCATCGAATCCATCGTCACCGAAGCGCGCCAATTGGCGGCATCGGGCGCGCGCGAAATCGTTCTGGTCGCGCAAGATTCAACGCGCTACGGTTTCGACCGCTACGGCAAAATGGCGTTGGGCGACTTGCTTCAGGTGCTTTCCCTCGTCGAAGAATTAAAATGGATTCGTGTTCTCTACGCCTACCCGTCGCAGGTCAACGATGAGTTTATTAACGCGCTTTGCACGGCGCCGCGCATCGCGCGTTATCTGGACATTCCGCTTCAACACGCCGCGCAAGATGTATTGAAGCGCATGAGGCGCGGCGGCAACGCCGAATCTTACGCGCGTTTGCTCGACCGTTTCCGCGAGCAGGCGCCCGACATCGGCATTCGCACCTCGTTCATCGTCGGCTTTCCCGGCGAGACCGACGCCCATTTCGCCGAATTGTGTCAGTTCGTCAAAGAGCAGAAGTTCGACCGCATCGGCGTCTTCAAATTTTCCGACGAAGACAGCGCTTTGTCGTTTGGCCTCGACCAAAAAGTGCCGCAAGAAACAATCGAAAAGCGTTATCACGAATTGCAAAAAGTGCAACAACAAGTTTCGCTGCGCAAGAATCGCGGCTTCATCGGCAAGACAGTCGAAGTTTTGCTGGAAACCGAAAAACCCGGCGGCACGATGGGACGCGGCGAGCGCGACGCGCCCGAAGTGGACGGCAACGTGTGGGTCAAAATGTCGCCGCAACAGCGCCGCGAAAATCCGCCAGGTTCGTTTGTCCAGGTGAAAATTAGCGGTTGCGACGAATACGATTTGAGCGGCAAATTGGCGTAAACAGAACCCGCAGCGGAAGCGACGCGGCTTACATTAACGCTTAGCCGTGTCGCTTCCGCTGCGGGTTCTGTTTTACGCAAGCCGCAATCGAAAAAGGCACGGCCTTTGCGAACCCAATTCTAAATATGGCAATCCTTGAAAAAGACACGCAAGCTCGGCCTCACGTTATCATCATTGGCGGCGGCTTTGGCGGGCTTTACGCGGCGCGCACGCTCGCCAAATCCCCGGTTGATATTACCATCATTGACCGCGATAATTATCATCTGTTTCAGCCGCTCCTTTATCAAGTCGCGACGGCGGCCTTATCAACGGGCGACATCGCTTCGCCGATTCGTTCGATTCTGCGCAAGTTCAAAAACGTGCGCGTGATTATGGGCGAAGTCACCGATATTGACCTCGATGGCAAGCGCGTAAGTTTGCGAGATGGCGATTATCATTACGATTATCTCATCAACGCGGCGGGCGCGACCAAGACTTACTTCGGGCACGATGAATGGGAGAAATTCGCGCCCAGTCTCAAAACGATGGAAGACGCCCTGGAAATTCGGCGGCGGATTTTCTGTGCCTACGAAACCGCCGAGCGTCTGCCTGAAGATTCCGATGAGCGTGATGCTTATCTAACTTTTATCTGCATTGGCGGCGGGCCGACGGGCGTGGAGATGGCCGGTTCGATTGTCGAGGTCGCGACGCAAACCTTGAAGGCGGATTTTCGCTCGATTGATCCGCGCAAAACGCGGGTAATTCTGCTGCAATCGGGCGACCGCATTTTGCCGGATTATCCAAAGGATTTATCCGACAGCGCGCGCCGCCAATTGCTCGAAATGGGCGTCGAAGTGCGCACCCATTCGCGCGTGACCGACATCAACAAAGACGGCGTTTTCATCGGCGAAACTTTCATTCCCTGTAAAACCGTCGTGTGGGGCGCAGGCGTGGCGGCGGCGCCCATCGGCGCGAAAATGGGCGCGCCCGTTGATCGGGGCGGACGCGTCATCGTCAACGCCGATATGACGGTGCCTGGCCATGACAACGTTTTCGTCATCGGCGACTTGGCCAACTTCAATCACGGGCCAAAAGGCCAACTGCCCGGCATCGCACCGGTCGCGATTCAGATGGGCGTGGCCGTCGCGCATAATATCGTCGCCGACATGGAAGGACAGGAAATGAAGGCATTCGACTACGATGACAGAGGCCAATTGGCAACTATCGGGCGCAACTCGGCGGTCGGCTTAGTCAAGGGTTTGCACGTTAAAGGCTTCATCGCCTGGCTGATGTGGCTGTTGATTCACATCTATTTCTTGGTCGGTTTCGAAAACCGCGCGTTCGTGATGTTCAACTGGATTTACTCGTATCTGTCATATAACCGCTCGGCGCGCATCATCACCGATGTGGCGACGCAGACAGATTGAAATAGCGTTTGGCGCCGGGCGGGAATGCGAATCAACAATGCGCGTAAACTGACCGTCAAACCATGAAGAAAATGCACGTCTTAGGAATGGCAAAATCTAACCTTAATTTAAAGCCAGGTCAGGCAACAAGGCTTGAACTTGACTTCTTCAAATTGGCTTTCGCCGTTGCCGCCTTACAGTCAAAAGGAGACAACGCAATCGGTTATCTTCAAGTGCTTTGGCAAACATCTTTCATCCGTGCGAATGGCTGGAAAGCAAAATACGGTTTGACTAACCAAACCTTGATTGTGCTTCCAATACCAGAGCTGACGTCCGAAGAATACATTATGCTGGAAACAGAAAAACAAGGTAACGCCGAATCCATAGTTCCGATAGCTTCGATAAAACAAAATGCACTTCACCCATCCTCCGCTCCGATAGGGACGCAACTTGCTGAGAATGCTTTGGCTAGACAAATTGAATTTTTACATCCATCTATCAAACGGTTTAATGACAAAGAACTGTTCCCAAATAAAATTCACTGGGATTTTTACGGCATTGAGTAACAACATATTAAGGGCGCAAAATCAAGAACTTTGTGCCCCTTCTCGCTTATCTACTTTTAACTTTTCCACACGTCGGTAGCGTTGGGTCAATGACGGCGGCGATGTCGAGCAACAAGGTTGAGACGGCGAAGCGGAACACTTAGATTTGCTTGTTGGCTCTTGATTTTTTTGCTTGGTGAATTTGCACAAGCAAGAATGGCAAACCAATCAAAGTGAACAGAACATCTCCCAGAGCCAAACCGAAGCAAATCGCCGTCTCTCTATCAAGATAAAAGCTGGCGAAAATGAAAATGACGAGACTCATCATCATCGAACCGAAAACATAACTGTCGGTGGTTGTGCTTACGGTGGTTTTCTTCTTTAGGAAGCGCAGTAACATTTGAAGCTCCTTTGTAATTGTATTGCTCTTTATTCTTTAACACAAAAAGGGCGCGAAGTCAAAAACTTCGCGCCCTTTTTCTCGTCTGCCCAAACTCTAACCGTTCAACGCTGCGGCGCCGCTGCTAATATCGAGCAGTTCTTTGGTGATATTGGCCTGGCGAGTGCGATTGTAAATCAGCCTGCCTCTCCCGCCGCGCACTCGCACGCGGCGAGTTCTCTCGCGCATAGCGCGTCCAATATCGCTTGATAACGCGCGCGGTCAAGCGGCAATTCGACGGCGCTGCCGCATTGTCCAGCGAGCGCCATCGCGTTGGCGAGTTCGAGCGAACGCAAGCCATCTTCGCCCGAAGCGAACATCAAACTGGCGTCGTTATGGCGCACGGCGCGCGCGAAAGCACGCACGATTTCGCGGTGGCCCCAGACTTCGTTTCGCAGCGCCGCATCAACTTCTACATCGCGCCACTTTCCGCCCAACGGCTCGAACATTTGGGGCGCGCTTTGCAGATGCCGCGACAGTGGTTGCGGCAATTGCAAATGGCGCAACCGGCCCACTTGCCACACCAGAGCGCCGCGTTCTCCAGTGAGTTCGATGCGCTCGTCTTCGAGGGCATCCGCCGTCGAAATGTAAAACCAACCGGCCTTGCCGCCGCCGTAATCGAGAATCGAAACGGCGGTGTTCTCGGTTTCGATTTGGTGCAAACGCGTCAGCTTCAAAGTTTGAACGCGTTGCGGCATTCCGGCCAGCCACGCCAGTTGATCCAGAGCGTGTGCCGCCTGCATCAAAATGCCGCCGCCCTCGCCGCGCCAGGTGCCGCGCCAGGGCGCCGAATCATAATACGATTGAGGGCGATAATAACAGACCGACAGCGAAACGCGATAGAGTTCGCCCGATTCGCTGGCCAGACGTTTCATGGTGCGACGCAATGGCTCGGTGCGTTGCTGGAAAACCGTGCCCAGCAAAACGCCGTTTTCGCGGCAGCTTTGGATCATCGCGTCGGCATCGACGACCGAAGCGGCGAGCGGTTTTTCGCACAAAACGTGAATCCCGCGCGCGGCGGCATAACGCGTCAGTTCGACATGAAGCGGGTGCGGCGTGGCGAGTATCACCGCCGCGATGTCGCCGCTATCGAGCAGTTGGTAGCCGTCGCTAAAAGCGCGGCAATTTCTCTCGCGTGCCACGCGTTGGGCTTTGGCCGCGTCGCTATCGGCGACCGCGATTAAACGCGTTTCTTCCAACTCGCTGGCGAAATGGGCGTGCGCCGCGCCCATACCGCCCACGCCGATGACGCCAAAATTGACCGGATTCATGGCCGCACCTCGGCGGGCGCGACCGATGCGCGGCTGGAGCCGATGCGAACTTCATCGAAATAGACGCTATTGGCACCCTGAATTTCGCTGCTGCGGTAAAGCCCGATTTTGAGATAATGCGACGCGTCATTCCACATATTGGGGCCGCAAGCGCGATGCTCGTTTTCGTCGGGCGCAATCAAAGGCGCGCCGTTCAAAAACGGTTCGACGAAACCATCGTCCCCTTGCGACCAGCGAACGTGAAAAGTGATGTCCTGCCACACGCCCTTGGCGATGGGCGCGGTTGCCACGATTTTTTGGGCGGCGTTTTTGGCATAGGTGCCGCTCCAAATTTCAATCGCCGATGCGCCGTCTTTCGAGGTGTAATAGACCGCAACCGAAGGCGAGCGACCAGGAAAATCGGCCCAGCTTTCGCCACGCGATTTATCGGGTTGGTCGTGCCACTGCCCGATGCACTGCCACAATTGAGGCTTCCATTCGACATCCACGAAATCGTTGGGAATCAGAAAACTCCAGCGATACCAGACTTCGCTGCCCGCGCGGTCGCCGTTGTCGTGGACAACTTCGGCACGATTGCCGTTGCTCGCTCGCCCGCGCGCACGGTGAAACGCGCCGCGTAATTTCCCCCATGCGTCGGCTCCGTGACGATTTGGATCGAGTCGTCGCGCGCGGCTTCGCGGCCCGCCCACTGTGATAAGTCGCCGCTCTCGAAATCGCCGACAAAGGGCGCGACTTCAGCGCATCGGGCGCGCCCGGCGACGCATAAAATCAGGCCGAGGAAAACGAAATGGAATTTCATGATTTTCAATTGGGATCGGCTCCCACCGTGAAAGGCGCGTAACGGCCCTGATCGCCGACGACGGTGAGCTTTTCCAACGTCTGCGCTTTGGCGTGGCCGTCGCAAAACAAAACCACGCTGGTTCCCAGATGGCGCTCGATGACGGTCGGGAAACCGCTGACGCTGATATAACGCGGATTGGTCGCGCTGATGGGCGGATTCGGATTGCCGGTCTCCCAGGCGATTTCGTAGCGCCCCACGCCGTCCACGACATAAACAGTAGTCGAGGGCGACTCCCAGGAGGCCACGTTACGCGAGAGAAACGGATTGAAATTGCCGTCGCCAAAGTAGGTCACGTTGGCGGCGTAACTGCCCCAACGCGTGCCGTCACGGAATCGGTAGGCGTCGAAAATGCTGGTGCTGGGCGGAATGTTGACGGGCAAGGTGTGACTGGGACAGTTGAAAATTTGCTCGCTTTTGACGTAGGGATAAATGGCGTCCATCCATTTGTAGCTGGTGAGCGCGTCGGATGCTCCCGACGAGCCATACCAACTGCGAGTGTTTTGTTCGTCATAATCCTGGGTGTATTGCTGCAATCCCAGCCCAATTTGCCGAAGATTGCTCAGGCAGGACGAACGGCGCGCGTTTTCCCTCACGCGCGCGAAAACCGGAAAAAGTATCGCCGCGAGCAGGGCAATAATTGAGATGACAACTAAAACTTCGATCAGGGTGAAAGCGTTTTTTTGGGTGCGTAAGCACGCCGAGTTGTCGTTCTGAGGAGCGGAATACGCCTTGGGCTTGCAAAGGGCTGATAGTGAATTTTGGCGAGAGCGTGTCCGCGTAGGCGGATAGTTGCGGCGCAGCCGATCCCAGACCCATAATTTATTAAGGGGAAACGCCGAACGATTCGCCAACCGTGCCCCATAATTTATTATGGGTCTGGGATCGCGTTGCGCGCGCAACTGTCCGCCTACGCGGACACGCCGCCGAACCGAGAGTTCATTCGGCGCGCTTACGCCCAACAATCGTCCATAACACAATCGAAAATTCATAATTTCGCATCCTTCCGCGCGCGCACTGCGGACGTGGCATGAACGCCGCGTTGCAAAAACTCCCGCCAATGCCCTTCGTCTAAAGCGCCGCGGACTTGTCGGGCGAGCGCGGAATCGGTGGGCGCCCCATTCCACGCGGCGCCCAGCAGACAGGCGGCGTGTTCGGCCTCGCCCTGCTCCAGCGCCAATTGCGCGAATTCGTCCAAAATTTCGCGCGCCGTCGCGCGATGTTCGGGCGCGGACAAATCGTCCAACAATTCGCGCAGTCGTTCGCGCACCTCGCTCCAATCGCCCGTCTGAAGCGCGATTACACCCAGCGCACGCAAGGCCGCGTGAACTTCCGAGCGACTGCCCAGCGCGCGCCACATTTCCAGACTATGCTCGATTTGGTCGCGCGCCACTTGGAAATCGCCCGCGTCCGCCGCCATTTGGCCCAGAAACCCGCGCGCCCAGGCGATGCCAGAATGGTGAGCCAATTCGGTGAAAATCGCCAAACTTTCGTCCAACATTTTGCGCGCGGGCGCCGAATCTTCGCGTTTGTAAATCGCTCGGCTCAATTGATAAAGCGCGGTGGCGATGCCCTCTCTATCCTCGATTTCGCGGAAGTGGGCCAGGCTTTGGGCGAAGTAATCGCGCGCGCGTTCGAGGTCGCCTTCGCGTTTGGCGACTTCGCCCAGGAAAAACAACACCCAGGGAATCGAGCCGCTATCTCCCAGTTCGCGGTGCAGACTCAGACTTTGTTCGTGCAGAGAGCGCGCGCGCGCGAAGTCGCCGTTTTCCAGCGCCACATTCGCCAGGATTCCCAGCGAGCGCGCCTGCGCCCAACCCGACCCCCAACTTTTGGCCGAGGGCGAGACTTTGCTGCCCGAATTCTTGGGCGCGCGCCAAATCGCTTTGCAGCACGGCCAAATCTCCGGCGAAGAGCATCGCTTCGAGCCGCATTGCGTCGGGCGCGTCGGGGCTGCTCTCCAACGCGCGCTGCAACGCCTCGCGCCGCTCCGTCCACAACCCGCCAACCCACACTTCGCGCAGCGACACTGCCATGCGCAGCGCCTCGTGCTGCCCCTGATCATCGCGCTCCAGAAACCAATCGAGCGCGGCACGCAAATTTTCGTGTTCGCGCTCGCGCCAAGCGTGCCACTGCGCTTTCGACGCTCTCGTGAGGGGCAAACCAAAGGGCGCGGGGGCGTCGTTTTCTGCGGTCAAAAGCGCGCGCGCGGCCTCGGCGACCGCCAGATAATGCGCCGCGTGGCGCGCCCTAATTGCTTCGAGTTCGCCCGCTTCGGCCATTTTCTCGTGCCCGTAATTTCGCACGGTTTGCAGCGCGAAAAACCAGGTCGAGCCGTCGCTTTGCGGAGCCGCGCGCAGCAGGCTTTTCTCGCACAATAATTCCAAACCGTGCCAGACATCCAATTTCAATTCGTCGGTCGCGGCGACGACGCGGGCCGCTTCCGCCCCGAAGCCGCCTTCAAAAACCATCGCGCGCCGCAGCAAAATCTGTTCGGCGGGCGCCAACAAATTGGTGCTCCAATCGAGTGCGGCCTGCAAACTTTGGTGGCGCCGAGGCGCGTCCTGCGGGCCACGGCCCGGCAACGCCAGATGCTTTTCCAGATGAGCCAAAATCGCGCTCGGCGCCAACATTTTGACGCGCGCCGCCGCCAGTTCAATCGCCAAAGGCAACCCATCGAGTTGGGTGCAAAGCCGCGCCACATCGCGCGCGTTGTCGGCGCACAGCTCGAAATCGGGCCGCACCTGACTGGCGCGTTGGCAAAACAGCGCGACCGCCTCGCAATCCGCCAGAGCGTGAAGCTGCGCGGGGAGGGGCGTTGCGGCCAATTCCAGCGCGGGCAACGCCAACGGCTCGACGGGCAATTCGCGTTCGCCGCGCACGCCAAGGGGCGCGCGGCTGGTGACGATAATTTTCAAGCCCTCGCACTCTTCGAGCAAGCGCGCCACAAGGGGCGCGGCTTCCAAGACCTGCTCGAAATTGTCCAGCACCAACAGCAAACGTTTGGCGCGTAGAAAGTCGCTCAACGTCGCTTCGAGGTTTCGGGCCGCCGCGTCGCGCACGCCCAGAGTCGCGGCGATGGCAGCGGCCACGCGCGGCGCCTCGTCAACGGCGGCGAGCGAGACCAACCAGACGCCGTCCTCGAATTGGGCCGTAACTTCCGCCGCAACCTGCAACGCCAGCCGCGTTTTGCCCGTCCCGCCAATGCCGATGAGCGAGACCAAACGCGCGTTACCCAACAGTTCGCGGGTGCGCGCGCGCTCCAGGCCGCGCCCGACGAACGAGGTTGAGGGCGCGGGCAAATTATGCGAGCGCACCGGCAGCGCCGCCGCAGTTGCCGCGTCGGGCACAGGCGCCTGACGTAGCGGCAACCGAATCGAAAATCGTGTGCCGCAGCCGGTTTCGCTGTGAACCGTGATGTGGCCCTGATGCCGTTTGACGACGCCCGCCACGATGCGCGTGCCCAGGCCGGTGCCGCCCTCTTTGGTCGAAATCGCCTGATCGGTAAAAAGCCGTGCGCGCACACGTTCGGGCATTCCCTTTCCGGTATCCTCGACTTCGAGAGTCAAAGTGTCTTCGCCCGCGATGGGCGCGCGCGTGCGAATCGTCACGCTGCCGCCCGCAGGCGTTTCGGGAATCGCGTTGTTGACCAGATTATAAATCGCGTTGTAAAGCTGTTTGCGGTCGAATTCGGCGTGCGGCAAATCGCGGTCTAACTCCAGATGCAATTGGACGTTGGTCTTCTCGGCCAGCAAAAACAAGGGGCGCGCGACCTGGGAGGCGATCTCGTTGAGATCGGCGACCTCGAAAACCGGCGCCGCCAATTCGCCCTTAACCGCGTCGGCGATCTCGCGCGTGCGCGCCATGACCTGCTCGCACGAAGCGTCGGCGCTCTGCAAAATCCAACTGTAATTGCTCTGCACCATCTCCACAATTTCGGAGATTTGACTTTGCGCCGCGCGCCCATTTAACCCCAACTGAACTTCGTTTAATCCCGCAAAAAGCTGGTCTAACAACGGCTCCAACGTCCACACGCCCGACTGAATCGGGGTCAGCATGTTTTTGATGTCGTGCGAAATATCGCCGATAATCGAGACGATTTCGGCGCGTCGCGCCTCTTGCGTCAAGCGCGCGGTTTCTAAGGCCGACGCGATGGCCGCGCACAACACTTGAACCGCTTCGACATCGCATTCATCGGGAATTTCGCTGGCGGAAATCCACAGCAGTTGCATCAATCCCAGCGCTTCGCCCGACGCGCGTTTAAGCGGCAACGTTAGCAGCGTCGCGTCACTTTCGGCGCTTTGCTCCTCGCCCAGAAATCGCTCCAGTAGCGCGTTTTCCTCTTCTCCCGCGTGGCGGGTGAGTTCGGGCAATGCGGTTCGCAAAACCTGTCCGGCGATGCCCTGCGCGGCGGGCATCGCAGTGCCGGTGAGCGCGTCGGCGCGCGGCCCCACAACGCAACGAAAAATCAGCGCGTCGGTGGGCGCTTCGTAGAACAGAACCGCGCCCGCACAAGCGCCGACGATTTCGACGGCGACATCCAAAATCTGTCCGGTCAGGGGCGCGCCGTCGCCCAAAAACAGCGCCTCGCTGACACGACGCAACGCGCCGATTTGACGTGCGCGGCGCTCTAATGCTTGTTGTAACGGTTCTTGCGATGGATTGATTCGGCTCACCTCCCAGCGGCGGAAATTTGCGGCATCCAGAGTTAGCTTAAGAGCGGCAGCATTAGCCGAGCGTTAATAAATTGGGGTTTTCGGGAAAGATGACAACCACAACTTCGATCAGGGTGAAACCGGAACGACGGTGCGAAGGGAACATTTTCATGGTTTCTCCGAGACGGGAAAGGTTGAAACGATTGATGAGAATTTCGCACCAACCGTTTCAGCCTTCAACTTTACCGCTCCATCGCTGCCAAAGCGCGCTTGATGGCGGCGGGCAGTTTGAGCGCCCGTCCCTGCGCGCACGTGGCCTCAAAAGTCGGCGCGTCCAACGCGATTTCTGCGGCGTCAAAGGCCGCGCGGTGCGGCTTCCTCCACAGCAACGGAAGCGGCAATTCGCGCGCGCGGCGTTGCTCCGCTTCACAGCTTAACACAACTGCGCCTTCACTGTAATTATTTTCCTTAACCAATAGGCAGCCCATTGTCAACAGCGCTCGCAAAATTCCGATGGTTTCTCCGTTGTCGCCGAAGCCGCGCAGGGCGGCGGCGAAATCGCGCGCGGCGAGCGAGGTCTCGCCTTGCCTCCACGCCAGAAATCCGCGACTCAGGCGGCGCCAGGGATGCGGGCGCGCATCGTTCAGTTCGCGTTCAATTTGAGCCGCTTGCTCGAAGAGTTGGCGTGCGCGCTCCAGCTCTCCGGTGCGCGCCCAAACTTCGCCCAACTGACACAATTCGCTGGCTTCTCCGTCGCGGTCGGCGTTGGCGCGAAACGCCTGCAACGAAGCCTCAAAGTGTCGCGTTGCCGCGCTCAAATCGTTCTGCTCCAGCGCGCATAATCCCAATTTGTCGAGCGTCCAGGCCAGGTTTTGCCGTTCGACGGCGCTGCCGTCCTGACGCGCCTCGAATAAGCGCAGACTCTGCTCGAACGCGGCGGCGGCGACGACGAAATCGCCTGGCCAAAAGGCGGCGTTGCCCAAATGGAAGTAGGCCCACGCGGTTTCCCAACTGTCGCCCAGATCGCGCACCAGCTCTAACCGTTGCAGCGCCAACTCGCGGTGACGGCGGTAATCACCGCGATGTTCGGCGCCCTGCGCGGCGATGCCCAGCGCGGTCGAGATTAGTTTCGGCGGCGCATCGGGCGCGTTTTCCAGCGCGCGCTCGGCCAAATGAGCGGCGTCCACAAACGCTTCGCCCCAGTGACTCGACATCGCAACCACCAACGCCAACGCGGTTTCCGGCTCGCTTTGCAGACTCCAACGGAGCGCCGCGCGCTGATTGTCGGTATCGGGCCGCGAACGCGCCACACTGTTCACGCGCCGCTCGTCGTTGCAGCCCAAAAAAGCGGCGTGATGCTCTTGCGACAATCGCAAAAAGTAGTGCGCGTGCCGTTGTTGGAGCGTCTCCCATTGCCCTTGAGTCAACTGTTCGCGCGCGAATTGGCGCAACGTTTCGAGCAGGCGAAAGCGCGAGCCTTCGGCGATCAGCAGCGACGCTTCGACCAACTGTTTCAGGTAATGCTCGGCGTCGGATTCTTCGCCGATTTGACGCGCGGCTTCGAGGTCGAAGCTGCCGCGAAACACGCTTAAGCGCGCGAACAGTTGGCGTGCGCCGGAACTGAGCAGTTCATGGCTCCACTCCAAAGCGGCGCGTAGCGAAGCGTGTCCGTAACCAGCGATGGGCGCGCCGCTTTGCAGAAATTCGAGCCGCTTTTGCAAACGCACGAGCATTTGGTGAGGCCGCAAATTCGCCGCCTGCGCGCCCGCCAATTCGAGGGCGAGCGGCCAGCCTTCCAGTTGGGCGCACAATGCAGCTACGGCGGGCGCATTGTGTTTGGTCAGGCGAAAACTGGGGGTGGCGACGCGCGCGCGGTCGGCGAAGAGTTGAACGCTTTCATATTCCAGCAACGCGTCGGGCGCGAGTTCGAGATCGGCGGGCGCCGAGAGCGCGCACACGGCAAAAACGGTTTCGCCCTTGATGTGAAGTGGTGCGCGCGAAGTCACGATCAGGCGCAACTGCGGCAGGTTGGCCAGCAACCATTGCACGACCGATGCGCCCCAGGGCAGCAACTGCTCGAAGTTATCGAGCACCAAAAGCGCCGGTTTGGATTCCAATGCGAGGCCGACCGCTTCGAGCGCCAACTGATTTTTGTCACTTTCACGTTCTGAGATCGGCAACCCCAAAATGGACTGAATTTGCGTGGCGATGAGATCGGCTTCGCCGACATCGTGGAGGGGCACAAACCAGACCGCGTCGGGCCAGGAGGTTTGCAAAGCGCGCGCGGTTTCTCCGGCCAGACGGCTTTTGCCCACGCCGCCGCCACCGGTCAAAGTTATTAGTCGCGTTTGGTCACCAACCAGCGCTTGGCGCAAAATTTCGATGTCGGCAACGCGCCCGAAAAAGCGCGTGCCCTGCGGCGGCAACGCAGACGGCAACGGCATCGCATTGGCGACGGCGACTGTCGGGGGCATGACCACGCTGATATTCTGGGGAATCGCGGAAAAAATCGCGGCGTTTTCCGTCGTTCTCAACCGCTCGTGCAGTGCGCGCAGATCGAACGAAGGCGCGCTTTGCAATTGCGCGCGCAACTGCGTTTCCAACTCGCGGTAGAGCCGCAACGCATTGGCCGGATGGCCCAGTTGAGCGTGCAATTCCATCAAATCGCCGCACAACTCTTCGCGCAGTGGCGTCAGGCTGAACGCGTGTCGCCCGTATTCGAGCGCGCGTTGCGCTTGCCCATTTTGGCAGAGCGCCGCCATCAGCGCGCGCACGGCTTCGACATAACTTGCTTCCAATTCGGCTTCGGCGGCGGGAATCCAACTCTCAAAAAAGTCGGGCAGCAAAGCCCCACGATAAAGGTCGAACGCGGCGATCCAATGCGGGATATTTTCGTTGGATTGACAAGTCCGAGCGCGCTCCAAAGACGCCTGAAAATCGCCGGCATCGGTATGGCAAATCGCGCCGTTAAGCGCGAGATTGGTGCGGTCGGCGAGCAAAAGTTCTTCGTCGTTCAACTGCTGGCGTAGCGCCGAAAGTGCGACGCGCAAGCGGTTGCGCGCGGCGCGCGGGTCGGAGTCGGGCCACAGCATTTCGGCCAGCGATTCGCGCCCGTGCGGGCCAGGATGAGCGGCCAAATAAGCCAGCAACGCGGCGGCGCGGCGGTTGCAAAAAGGCGCCAAAAATCGTGGCCCGCATCGCACGCGGAGCCCACCCAAAAGCTCGATTCGCCAGCGCATTCCGGTGATTTCGCAACCGCTTCAATTTACGTCTCGCAAAAAGATTTGCCCTCCTTCACACGCAGTTTATAGGCTTCAAACAAAAAAGGGCATCAGAAAAATATCTGATGCCCTTTCACTCCAAGTGTTCCCGCAAGAATAAATCACTAACCGTTTAACGCTTCGGCGCCGCCGATAATATCGAGCAGTTCCTTGGTGATATTCGCCTGACGCGTGCGATTGTAAATCAGCGTCAGGCTATCGATCTGTTCGTTGGCGTTTTTGGTGGCGTTGCTCATCGCTGTCATGCGCGCGCCGAACTCCGAGGCCGTCGCTTCCATTAGCAGTTGATAAATGCGCGTTTCGACGTAGCGTGGCAACAGCTTGGAAAGCAGTTCGTCAATCTTCGGCTCGAAGATGAAGTCGGTCGTGCCCGCCGATTCGGTCTCTTCGACGCCCGCCGAGGGCGGCTCGATGGGCAGAAACTTGATGGTTTCGGGGCGCTGCGTCAAGGCCGTCACGAACTCGGTGTAGCAGATGAAAACTTCGTCGGTTGCGCCGCTGCTAAAGGTGCCGGTGAGTTCGTTAGAAATCGCGCGAATCTCTTCGTAGGGCGTGTCCGGCCCAATGCCGCCAAAGTGACGCGCCGGCTCGTAACCGCGTTTGCGAAAATACTCACCCGATTTTTTACCGACGGTGAGCAAACGCACATTGTCACGACCATACTGCGCGATTTTCTCGTCGAGAAAACGATGGCTCAGGCGCAGAATGTTGGAGTTGTAGGCGCCGCACAACCCTTTATCGCCCGCGACTGCCACGACGGTGACGCGTTGCACGTCGCGCACTTCGAGAAGCGGGTGCGAGAAATCTTTGACGCTGGGCGCCAGCGTGCCGACGAGTTCGGCCATCGTCTGCGCGTAAGGCTTGCCCTTTTGCACGCGGTCTTGGACGCGGCGCAGTTTGGCCGCCGCCACCATTTTCATCGCCTGAGTGATCTGGGCGATATTTTTGACGACGCGGATTTTGCGTTTGATGTCGCGAAGTGAAGCCATTGTTTCGGATTACGGATTTCAGATTGCGGATTTCGGATTGAAAGTGGCAACTTCTCCGGTTTGTCTGCTTAGATTGAGGTCAGTTGACGCGTTTCTAATTTGTGCGTGCCGTTCGTCGTCGCGGCGGGTGATTCCACTATTGAAAAAGTGCTGTTGCGCCCCGCGTAAACCGTGATTGCGTTGGCGCCCCATTGCACTTCAGGCGCGTCATTGCCTTCTTCGCCCTCGATTTGAAATGCGACTTCAAAAGTCGCATCAGGCGCCATTGGAAAGACGTTGCCCCAAGGTTCGATAATGAAATCGATGGGCGTCTCGCCAGAGTTGGTCAGGCGTAAATGAAAGTTAGTCATCTGTTTCCTCCAAAAGTTCGAGGGCGCGTTGCATCAATTCGATACGTCCTCGCACGCTGGGATTAGTCGGAGTGCGCTGCGCTTCTTCTGTGTAAAAGTCGCGCCATTGGCATGCCATCTCCGCTGTCACTCCCGCATTTTGAAGCTCGGCGAGCGTAAGAGTTCCAATACGGGCACGAGCGACTGCATCGCCCGTGCCCCACTTCATCACATCTTTGCCAAATTGCGACCGACTGAAAGCCAATGGAACTTTAGGAGGAACTGGCATGATCGCCTATTCCGCTGTAACCATGCCGCTTTGTTGCGAAGGTTGGAACTGCGCGGTGAAATCTTCGACCGCGCCTTTCAAACGTGGCTCCATCTCTTTGGAGATCGCCTTTTCGTTGCGAATCGCTTCGACAACATCGGGGTAACGCTCCGGCATGAACGCCAAAAGTTCGGTCTCGTAACGGTTCACGTCTTCGACCGGAATGTTGTCCATGTAACCGTTAATCGCCGCGTAAATCGAGAGCACCTGATCGGTGACGGGGAACGGCTTGTAGTTGACCTGCTTCATCAGTTCGGTCAAACGCTCGCCGCGCTGCAATTGCATCTGCGTGGACTTGTCCAAGTCCGAGGCGAACTGCGCGAACGCCGCCAGGTTGCGGTATTGCGCCAATTCCAACTTCAGTTTGCCCGCGACCGATTTGATCGCCTTGGTCTGCGCCGCGCTTCCCACACGAGAAACGCTCAAACCGGCGTTGATGGCCGGACGCACGCCCGCGTTGAACAAGTCGGTTTCCAGGAAGATTTGGCCATCGGTAATTGAGATGACGTTAGTCGGGATGTAGGCCGAAATGTCGTTGGCCTGGGTCTCAATAATCGGCAGTGCCGTCAGCGAACCGCCGCCCAACTCTTTGCTCATTTTGGCGCTGCGCTCCAGCAAACGCGAGTGCAGGTTGAACACGTCGCCCGGATAGGCCTCGCGGCCCGGCGGCCGGCGTAACAGCAGCGACATCGAACGATAGGCGACGGCGTGTTTGCTCAAATCGTCATAAACGATCAAAGCGTGATCGCCCCGGTCGCGGAAGAATTCGCCCATCGCGGTGCCAGCGAACGGCGCGATGTATTGCAGCGGCGCCGAATCGTTGGCCGAGGCGACGACGACGATGGTGTAATCGAGAGCGCCCGCCTGTTCCAACTGCGCGACCAGAGCGGCGATGGTGCCCTGCTTCTGGCCAATGGCGACGTAGATACAATAAACGCCGGTATCGCGCTGATTGATAATCGCGTCAATCGCCACGGTTGTTTTGCCGGTCTGACGGTCGCCGATAATCAGTTCGCGCTGTCCCCTTCCGATGGGAATCATCGCGTCAATCGCTTTGATGCCGGTCTGCATCGGCTCTTTCACGCCCTCGCGCTGCATCACGCCGGGCGCCTTAACTTCGATGAGGGCGCGCTGATCGGTGACGATGGGGCCTTTGCCGTCAATCGGCTCGCCCAACGCGTTGACGACGCGGCCCAACAGCGCCTCACCGACGGGAACATCGGCGATGCGACCGGTCGTTTTGACCTGCGTGCCCTCTTCGATGTGGTTGTAATCGCCCGCGATAACCACGCCAACGTTGTCCTCTTCGAGGTTGAGCGCCAGGCCCATCGTCGGCAGGCCGGTTTCGGGCGAGGGCGGAAATTCGAGCAGCTCGCCCGATTTGGCGCCCTGCAAGCCGTAAACGCGCGCGATGCCGTCGCCGACTTCGAGGACGGTGCCGACGTCAACCATTTTGAGGTCGGTTTCCATGCCGCCTTCCAGCTCGCGCTGGAGAACAGAGGTGATTTCTTCCGGTCTAATTGCCATGATGTTTACTTTTACAACCGCTTGAGCAGGTTGTCATATTCTGAATGTGTGCCGATCCAAAACCAGGTGATAAGGTCTTCTTTAACGAAACCAAGAACTCGATAATCATCGTTAATGCGCGCGCTAAAGTAAGGCTTGCTCGGATGAACTTGCCGAAATCTCAAAGACGGATGATAATGATCTGTTTCCCATCGTGCATAAGCAACGTTCGCCTGTTGCTGCATCCGCTCTGGCAAATCGTTGAGCAATTTACGAAAAGCCTTCGTTGTGCGGGAAGTCATATATTGTCTCTACCAGCCGCCTTCAACTGTTTCACCACGTTCGTCTTCCGCCATCGCCTCGGCAGCTAATTTGTCGAGAACATCGAGATTATCCGCCAACTTTTTATCCCATTCAAGTTCTTTTATCTCGCTCAACAAATGTCGCGCGAGTTCTTCTTGTGCTTCCGTCGGCAACTGAGCCGCCGTCTCAAATGCTTTTTCCAGAGTTTGGGTCATTTGGTTTCACCTCAACTCTTAGTTTAAGTGACTTTCACACGCTTGAGTTGCTCGTTCATCTGTTGAAGTCGCGTCGCCACGCTGCTATCAATCAACTTGTCGCCAACGCGCACGACTAAGCCGCCCAAAATGCTTTCGTCCACTTTCGTCTTCAGGCGCACCGTCACGCCGAATTTCTCGTTCAACGCCGTTTCCAGATGCGAAATCTGCGCGGGCGTTAAGGGCACCGCCGAAGTTGCGACGGCGTCGGCCTCGCCGCGATATTCGTCCACGAAACGGTCGAACTCTTCGACGATTTGCGGCAGCAGAATCGCGCGATCTTTGTCGATGACCAGAAACAAAAAGCGCACCACATCGGCGTGAACGTTGGCGCCGAACACGCCGCGCACGATGGCCTGCTTCTTCTCCTGCGTGAGCAGAGGATGATGCAAAGCGCTCATCAGTTCGCGCGAGCCTTCGACGGCTTGCACGACTTCGTGCAGGTTAGCGGCGACTTCGTCCACTTCGCTGCGTTTGAGGGCGACTTGAAAAAGCGCGTCGGCATAGCGGCGCGCCACGCTGGCGTCTTTGTTCATTAGTTGTTGGAGGGCACGATGTCAATGCCTGGCGCCCCATTTTGCGTTTGCGTCTGCGCGTTCACCTGAGCCGTCGAAGTGACGCTACCGAATCTGGCGATAGCGTCATCAATCAAGTTCGATTGTCCCGCCGCGCTCAAGTTCTCCATCGCGCTACGACGCGCCATTAAAGTGGCGAGGTCAACGATCTGGTTGCGCGCTTCGGTCAGCGACTTGGCGCGTTCGGCGTCAATTTCGGCCTGACCGCGCGCCATAATCGCCTGAGAGTCGGCCTGAGCGCGCGTGATTATCTCATCGCGCGCGGCCTGCGCCTCTTTGACCGCAGCCTGAATTTTGTCGCGCGCCTCATCTTCGATGGAGGCCAGACGCTGTTCGTAATCGCGTTGCAAAGCGATCATCTCGTCGCGGCGTTGCTGCGCTTCGTCCAAGTCGCCCTGAATTTTATCCTGGCGCGCCTGAAGCGTGTTGACGAGCGGGCCAAAGGCGAACTTTATCAAGACCCACATCAGCAAAACAAAGCCGACGATGGCGACGAGAATAAAGCGCGGATCAATGCCCAGCGTTTCTAAAAGTGATCCCATAATTGCTCTCCACGCGGAGAGAAAGTTTCAAATGCGGGTCGGTTGGCGCAAGCGGCGACTTGAAAAAGTCGCCGCTTGCGCCAGATGAAAAACGGTTTTTAGCCGGTGGCGATTTTGGCCAGAACTGCGGCGGTGTCGGGCAATTTAGTCTGCAAGATGAAGAACATCAACAGCGCGTAGATAACCAGCGACTCGATCAGAGCCAGACCGATGATCATGGCGGTCTGAATCGTGCCCGCAGCTTCGGGTTGGCGGGCCATGCCCTGAACCGCGCCGTAAACGGCGATACCCTGTCCCAGTCCGGCGCCAACGACGGCAATGGGAAGGCCCAGGCCGGTGGCTAATGCTAACATTCCAAAGTAATTCATGGTGTGTGTGCTCCTGGTGGAGAATTGCTTGCTACAGCACAAGGCCGCAATAAGTGAAAAATTTAAGGGCTGTTTTATCAGCCTGAACTTGCTTAGCCGACCATCATTTCCGCCGGATGCCCGACGGTTTTGTGATGGCCGTGGTTGTCAGTGGCGTGTTCTGTCGAAGGATGACCGTGTCCATCTTCGTGATGCGTGGCGAAAATTGAAATGTAAATTGCCAGCAACGTCGAGAACACCAAAGCCTGCAAAAATCCGAAGAAAGTGCCCAGAACCAGCATTGGGAACTGCAACGGAATCGGCAACCAGATCGGCAGTAACGTCACTGCCATCAAGGTCAGGGTCGCGATGACCTGCTCTTCGCCGAAGACGTTACACAATAAGCGCAGCGAAAGCGAGAGCGGTTTGATCAATTCGCCGACGATGTGAAGCGGAAAGTTGAGCGGAGCCAACCAAATCGGTTCACCGACGAAGTGCATAAACCACGATTTCACTCCGGCTTCTTTGATGGCGAAAACGTGAACCATCACGAAACCGACGATAGCCAGCGCAATCGGAATCGCGGGAATCGAGGACGGCGACAACAGACCAGGAATGAGACCCAACCAGTTGGAAACCAGAATGGTGAAAAAGAACGCCGAAAGGAACGCGGTATATTTGCGTCCCAACGGTTCGCCCATCACGCCAATCAGATAATCCTGAAACGCTTCGACAGCCGCCTCAACCGTGTTGCTAAACGACGCCGCTTTGCCTTCGGGCCGCACTTTGGCTTTGCGTGCAACGCTCGTTAAAGCGACCGCCAACAAAATCCACAGCACTGCCGTAACAATGATGAAGTCGTATTTGACGACCGGATGAGCGCCGGGCGCGGCGGGCGCGACGCCGAACAGAGTCCGCGTCAAACCGTTGAACCAGGTGCCGTGTTCCGGCTGGAAAACCGGACGCGGCTCTTCGCCGTGCGCGCCTTCGGCATCGAGATTTTCACCGGCGGCGCTGTGCGCGGCGTCCTCGGCGTGCGAAACGCCAGGGGCGATCGAGTGATCGTCTTGCGCGCCAACACGCGCCGCGCCGCCGATGATTAGCATCACCAGCAAAGTCAGCGGCAACCAGATTTTGGCAAAAGAAAATCGCATCGTTGTCATTGGGATTGAGTTTTCGTCGCGTTAAAGCGCGCCAGCATCCAACCGGCGAACTTGGCGACCAGCACCAAATTCGCGGCGAAGAACCCCAGCGCGAGCGGCGCGGGCCGCAACCAACCCAACGCGTTAAAGGCTACCAGAACCGCGACCACTCCGACGAACTTAAGCGGTAATAACAGCACCATCGCCAGACGCGGATCAAGGCCCATCATTTTGTCTTGCGGCTGCAACATCGAGCGCACGGCGACTTCTTGGCCGCGCAATAAAACCGCCGCTAAAATCAGGCCGCCCACAAAACTGACGATGGCTGGCCCGTCCTGAAACGCGAACGCCGCCATTGCGGTGCAGACGAGGCCAAACCACAACATCGAGCGATAAACGCGCGCAATAAAACGCGCGTCGAGGGGCGACGCGGGCGCGTTGGCTTGCGCTTGCGGTTTGGGCCGCGTCGCTTCAACCGGCGCGGGCGGAATCGTCAGGTTCTTCATTTCGCTTGATCCAGCAATTCGTCCGTTTCGTCGTCATCGGGCAGTTCGACATCGAAGCCCAACTCTTTCAACTCTTCCTCGCTCAAGTCGCCCTGCGCGAGCATTTGCTCCAACACGTTTTCGACGCCGACTTTCTCTTCGGGCGCCGCTTGCTGCGTCACCTGTTTTGCGGCCTCTTCAAACGGCGGCGGCGGCACCTCGAACATTCGTTTGCGCGCGGCTAATTGGTCGGGCGTCGGAGCGTCCGTCGGTTTCACCGTCACTTCACGCGAGGCTCGTTCGTTGGCCTTGCGCAATTTTTCGGCGGCTTGCGCTTCGTTGACGCGCTTGAGCGTCACCAACATTTCGCGAAACCCGCCGAACACGCCCACCAAAAACAAAATCGGCAGCCAGTAACTCGTTCCCAGCCATTTGTCGAGCAGCCAACCGGCGCCAGCACCCGCCATAACGTAACCGACGAGCGTGAAACCGATTGTCGTCGCTTCCAGACCGGTCGTTCCACTCGAACTAAGGGTGCGCGTGCGCGCCATAAACGGGTTGAACCGTTTCGGTTTTGGCGACGGCTCGTCGGAACGATTCATTGGAAAAACAACCAACTCATTTAAAGGGGCGCTACTATTCTACCCCGTCTAATTCGCGCGCGTCAACCCAAAAACGCCTTTGTTCCCAGTGATTACCATAAGCACGCAAATACCATTTATCGCAGTTACATCATTATTTGGCCCGCTTCGGGGGAAAAGGCACAGTTCAATTGGCCTCGGCGAAACTTAATTGATGGCGGTGCCCGATTTGCCGACAAGCGCGTCCTGAGTTCGTCTCAGGGCGCGCTTTTTTCTTATGCTCACCATGCTTTTCCCCATCGGAGACGACAACTCCGACCGCCATATCACGCCTTATATTACCTACGCGCTCATCGCTCTCAACGTCGCGGTTTTCGTCTTGCTGCAGTTGCCCAACGACGCTTTTACCTACGGCTATTCGGTGGTTCCCGCCGAAATTCTGAGCGGGCGCGATTTCACGCAGGCAATCGAAGTTGGGCGCAGTCAAATTCCCCAGGCGCCGGGGCCGACACCGATTTATCTGACGGTTTTGAGCGCGATGTTCATGCACGGCGGCTGGGCGCATCTGGGCGGCAATATGCTGTTTCTGTGGATTTTTGGCGATAACGTCGAAGACGCGATGGGACATTTTAAATTCGCGATGTTTTATCTTTTGTGCGGCGTTTGGGCGACGGTGGCGCATATCGTCGCTTCGCAGATGTCGGGCGGGCTTAATCTTATCATCCCGTCGCTGGGCGCGAGTGGCGCCATTGCCGGTGTTCTGGGCGGCTATCTGGTTTTGTATCCGCGCAAGAGCGTGCGCGTTCTGATCGGCTGGTTCGGCATTATCGCTTTGCCCGCGTTTCTGGTTATCGGCGGCTGGATGGCGATGCAACTGTTTTCGGGCGTCGGCGAAATCGCCAGCAAAACCGTGCAAACCGAAGGCGGCGGCGGCGTGGCCTATTGGGCGCACATCGGCGGCGCCATCGCCGGAGTTTTGCTGGTCAGCCTGTTTCGCAATCGCGACATCAGGCGGCGCGCTTTGGAACGCGCGGTCGCGCCCAATCAAAGCCCATTCTTTCGCGGCTAATTAATCGCTCGATAAGTATTAATGTTACGCGCTAAAATAATCGTAACACACATGGGTTTGATAATAGAACTTCTATTCAAATGTGCCCGACAAGAATATTTATTTTCTTGCAACTTTAAGGAAAATCTTATATCCTACTCATCCGAAGAAGAATTGACACAGCTTGGATTATTGCGTTATCTTCTCCGGCATTTAGAAGGCGTGATGCTGGTTCGAGAAAGTGCTCGAACCTTTGTTTGCATCCGAACACTTCAGAGACAACCATGAAAATCTCCACCAAACGCGGCAAACTGCTGCTCGGAGCCGGAGCGCTGGCGGCCATCGCCGCCGTCTCGCTCGGCACCGCACAATACGCGGTCGGCTCCGACCACGCCGATACCGTCGAGTCGGTCCAAAGGCCCGGCATCGACCTTACCGACCTGCACATCTTCCCTGGTCAGGACAACAACAACGTTGTTTTGGCCCTCAGCGTGCATCCCCTGATTCCCAGGGGGCAGTCCGAAAAATTTTCCTTCGATCCCGATGTGCTTTACCAGTTCAAGATCGACACCAACAGCGACGCCGTCGAAGACCTGGTGATTCAGGCGCGCTTCGAGGGCACCGGCCTCAGTCAGAAAGTCTTCATTTCTGGCCCGGTCAAGCCTTCGCGCAGAGGTTTGGTCACTCAGTTCGAGAGGCCCTATGCCACGACCGGCACCATCAACAACCCGTTTAGCCCCACGCCCGGCATGAAGGTCTTCGCTGGCGCGCGCGCGGACTCGTTCTTCCTCGATCTGGCGCAGTTCGGCGAAATTTTGCCCGACCGCTTGTCAGCCATTCCCGCAGGCGCGATTCCTGGTCTGGGCACGGGCGCGACCAAAAACACCATCCGCGAGGCCAACACGCCTAAAGTGGCTTCGTGGCGCGGGCCGAACGAAGCCAGAGACTTCTTCGTTGACTACAACCTGTTGTCGATTGTCGTCGAACTGCCCAAGTCGGCTTTGGCCGACCCGAACACCAAACAGGTTGGCAAAATCGGCGTTTGGGAGACCGCCAGCACCCGCAACTAATTGTCGGGAGATTCCCTTAACATCATGAAAAACATCTGGAAATTAAGCGGCGCCCTGAGCGTCGTCGCGATTGGACTGGCGGGCTGCGGCGGCGGCAACGACCGCGGCCCCAACGTCCCCAACGGCAACGGCACCACCGGCGGCACCACCACCGGCGGCACCACCACCGGCGGCACCACCACCGGCGGCACCAACCCCGGCGGCCCCACCGACGGCAGCGCGACCTTCACGCAGCAAGAGCGTCTAGCTCGCCCGCTCGTCAACGAAGTTCTATCGACGGTTGCCGAGCGTCAGCACCGCATCAACAACCTCATCGAGCCCACGCAGGATGTCACCGAACTGGAACCCGACATCAGGCGCTTTATGAACTTCCCTGCCGGTCGTAGTGAAGCCATCACCAACGTGGTGGTGGCGGTTCTGGTGCCCGACTTGATGAAAGCCGATCTTTCGCAATCCGGCCCGGCGGCTTACCTTGGCGTCGAGACCGGCGGCGCGACCGGCAGCAAATTCGGCGGTCGCAAACTGACCGACGATGTGGTGGACACCTCGTTGGGCATCATCTTCGGCAAAACTGTGCCCGCCTTGGGCCTGGCACCCGATGACGGCAATGAGATTCCCCCGCTGACGAGCGACAACGTGGGCGCGAGCGGCCACAACTTCTTGGGCAGCTTTCCCTATCTGCAACCGCCTCGCTAAGGCGAACGCAGGCACGATGATGGCGGCGAGAGTTTCCCAACTCTCGCCGCTATCGTTCGTTTGGCAGGCGAACTTCTTGTCTCTCTCCGTTACTTTTCGCATCTTGTCGCTGTCATCTATTGTTCTTTGCCTGACACTTTGCTTTACATGAATCAGCGTCGTTGGATTTTACCCGGTTTAGGCGTCATCGCCCTCGCGGGAGTGTTGGTATGGGCGAATGCGATGCGAACGCCGCAACCGGTGTTTCCGCATGACCGCGACTTGCACGCCGATGCCTCGGCGTTGCGCCCGCCTTACGATCCGCAACAGATCCGTCAGAACCTGCAATTCTGGGCTGGCAAAACCAAAAGCGATCCGCAAGACCCCTTTTCGCGCGCGCAACTGGCGCATTATTATCTCGAAAGCTACCGCGAAACCGGCGATAGCGCCGACGTCACGCGCGCCGAACAAGCCGCGCTCGCCTCACTCAAAATTCGCCCATCCGGTGGTGCGCTGATTCAATTGTCGCGCGTCTATCTCAATCAGCATCGTTTCGCCGAAGCGTTGAAAACGGCGCAACTGGCCGCGACCGCCAACCCCGACGGCTATCGTCTGACCGCCGATATTCAATACGAATTGGGCGATTACGCCGCCGCCGAAAAAGACGCGAAACGGTCGCCGCCCCAAGGTGACGATCCGGCATTTTACGCCCTACTCTCGCGCTTTAGCGAACTCAAGGGCGATAGCAAAAGCCAGTTGGATTTGTTGAACCGCGCGACCAAGCAAGCCGACGCCAGCCTCGACGCGTCGCCGCAAAGCATTTCGTGGTTTCACGAGCGGCGCGGGCGCGCCCTGTTTATGACCGGCCAATTAGACGAAGCCGCGAGCGAATACGAGCGCGCTCTGCAAGTTTTCCCGCCCGATACCCGCTCGATGGCGGCGCTGGCGCGTTTGGAAGCGGCGCGCGGCAATCCCAAATTGGTCATCGAATGGGGCGAAAAAGCCGCCGCTATCGTGCCCGCGCCCGATACCTTGGCGCTGCTGGGCGACGCGTATCAGGCGCTGGGGCAAAGCGAAAAGGCGGCGGCGCAGTTCAAATTAGTCGAGAAGATCGGCGAGTTATCGAGCGCTCAGGGCGTGCTTTACGACCGTCAACGCGCTTTATATTACGCCGATCACAACTTAAAGCCCGTCGAAGCTGTCAAACTGGCGCGCGGCGAGCTGAAGGTGCGCCGCGATATTTACGCTTACGACACGTTGGCGTGGACGCTGTTTAAAGCCGGACAATTAGATGAAGCGGCGGCTAACATGAAGAAGGCGCTGAAGTGGAACACGCGCGACGCATCGTTGTGGTTTCACGCGGGTATGATCGCGGCGGCGCGCGGGCAAAAAGGCGAGGCGCGACGCGATTTGGAATTGGCGTTGCGGATTAGCCCGCAGTTTCATGCGACGCAACCGCAGCAGGCGCGCGCGACGTTGGAGAAGTTGGGCAGCTAAAATTATTAACCCGACTTGCTACCTGCCCCCGTCCTGTCATTCTGAGCGTAGAGAGGCACGAACGAAGTCGAAGAATCCATGACGTTGAAGAATCCACACACATTTGCAGGGGCCATCACGTTATGGATTCTTCGACTTCGTTCGTGCCTCTCTACGCTCAGAATGACAGAGCGGGAGTGGGTAACAGTCGGGTTAATACGGAGTGTGCGCCTGATTTTCGGAGGTTAAAACCTCCGGAAATGCAGCGTAGATATTACTCATTCATGAATTTGCTCAGGCTCTATTTATTCGCTTGCCTCTTGGTTATGGCTTCCGTCTGCGCGCGCCCGGTGTCGGCGCATCCGATGGGCAATTTCTCCATCAACCATTACGCGCGCTTCACCGCACAGGGCGACGACCTGAAGTTGCGTTACGTCCTCGATTTTGCCGAAATCCCCGCCGCCGACCAAATGGCGAAGCTCGATACTGACGGCGATAACATCGTCAGCGAGAGCGAGAAAAGTGTTTATCTGCAAACCGTCGCCCCGCAATTTACGAAGGCTCTGTCGTTGCAAGTAGACGGCGATAAAATCGCGTTAAGCGCGCGCAAATCCGATCTCGAAGTGCGACCGGGCGCGGGCGGTTTGCCGACGTTGCTGGTGAAAATTGATGCCGACACGCCCTTACCCGCAGGCGAGAAAGTCAGCGTCACTTACGAGGACACCAACTTCGCTGGGCGCACCGGTTGGATGGAAGTGAGCGCTGTTGCGGGCACGGGGCGGGCCATCGCCGATTCCAACGCGGGCACCACCAATCAGAGCCGCGAACTCACCGTTTTTCCCGTTGACGCCGGAGTCGTGCCGCCGCGCCAGAACAGCGCGCAATTCTCCGTCGTCGCGGCGGGCGCGAACGGTGCCATTTCCGCCACCACGCCAGCCGATAATGCGCAAGTCGAGGCGCCCGCGACGGATGGCAACGCCAACAAAAACACGCCGCAAAATCGCTTCACGCAGAGCATCGCCGAGGCTCAACTGACGCCCGGCGTTATCGGTTGGGGCTTGCTGTTCGCCTTTGCTTTCGGCGCGGTTCACGCGCTTTCGCCGGGGCACGGCAAAACGATGGTCGCGGCCTATCTCGTCGGTTCGCGCGGCACGCCGCGCCACGCGATGACGTTGGGGTTGGTCGTCACCATCACCCATACCTTCGGCGTTTTCGCGCTGGGACTGGCGCTGCTGGTGGCCTCGCGCTACATTCTGCCCGAAAAACTGTTTCCCGCCCTCAGCGCGCTCAGCGGACTGTTAATTTTTGGCATCGGCCTGTGGCTATTCATGTCGCGCTGGCAGGGTCTGCAAAACAAAGGTTCTCGCGCGCACCAACATCACGACGGACACACGCACGAACACGACGATGACGGGCACACGCACGAACACGACGAACATTCGCATTCGCACGATAATGAAGAACACGCGCACGAACACGCACAAGGGGCGCACGTTCATTCGCACGGCGGTAAGGCGCACTCTCACGCGGTTCCCGAAGGGCCGATTACGACGAAAACTTTGGTGGCCCTGGGAGTTTCGGGCGGCATCGTGCCCTGTCCCGAAGCGCTCGTCGTTTTGCTGGCGGCGATTAAACTGCATCGCATCGGTTATGGCATGATTTTAATCGTGGCGTTTAGCCTGGGCTTGGCGGCGGCGTTGATTGCCATCGGAATGTTGGTGGTCTCGGCGCGCCAACGTTTGTCGCGTTTTAACGCGCTGGGCGAGGACAGCGCACTCGTGCGTTACCTGCCGTTGGGCAGTGCCGCCATTGTCGCGTTAATTGGCGCCGCCCTGACTTTGCAGGCGACGCTGGGGCAATCGTGAGTTTTGGGCAATATGCCAGAAATCTTCAAACGGCTTTTGTAAGTATGAAGTAGGGACGTCCGCTCCGTTATTTTGTCAGAATTTCTTGTTTTGCAACGGGAATTTCCACGACTTAACGGAACTGACGCCCCTACCTCATACTGGCAGAAACTTCCGCCGCGTCGCATCAGACACACAAATGGAACCGACTTTTCTCTTACTCTTGCTGGGCGCGCTGGGATTTGGCATCGCCCACGCCTTTGAACCCGATCACATGGCGGCGGTTTCGACTTTCGTGGCGGGTCGCCCCAAACCGCGCGAGGCCGCGCTTTTCGGCGTGCGCTGGGCCATTGGTCATGGCTTTTCGCTGTTCGTCATCGGTTCGCTGCTCTACTTCTTCCGGCGCGCGGCGGAACAGAGCCAACCCGCGCTGTTCGCTTCGGGCATTTTGGATCGCTTCGTCGGTTTAGTCTTGTTTGGCCTGGGCGTGTGGACGCTTTATCAGGTCATTTCGAGTCGCGCCTCGCAGCAACACGCGCACGGCCATTTTCACGATGGCCACTTCCACGCGCACGACGCCGATGAAACCGAACATAATCACTCCCATTATGGCGGACACGGCCACTCTCATGCGGGTAACTTTGCTTCGTTGGGCATGGGCGTGCTGCACGGCGCCGCCGGAACGGGCGCGTTCGTTGGGCAAGCGGTGGTTTCGCTGTCGAGCTCTTACGCGTTCGTGTTTTTTTATACGCTGCTATTTTCGCTGGGCGTATTAATTTCGATGGCGGTCTACGCGGGCGCGTTGGGCGGCTTAATCACCGCCTTCGAGAAGCGCGGCCAACAAGCCTTAACCGGCGCGCGCGTGGTCACAGCAGTGCTAACCTGCGGCATCGGTTTCTGCCTGGTGTCGGGCATCGAACTGCCCGGTGTCTTCGATCATTTCGTGCATTGACCGCGATGAAATATTCGCCGTTGCAGAGGCGCCGACTTTAATTAACCCAAGTTGCGCCCCATCCCCGCATTGTCATTCTGGGCGTGGGCTCCCTCTGGGAAGTAGGCACGAACGAAGCCGAAGAATCCATTAAGTAGCAGTTGTCACGCACGTTTACAGTGCCAGTTACGTCATGAATTTTTCGGCTTCGTTCGTGCCTACTTCCCAGAGGGAGCCCACGCTCAGAATGACAATGCGGGGATGGGGCGCAACTTGGCCAGAGTCGTTACGTTTCCATCTACCTTTGCGGCAACTGCTCGACGTTTTTCCTGAACCAATCGTAGGTGCTGGCGACCCCTTCGCGCAACCCGATTTGCGCTTTCCATCCCAACTGATTGATGCGCGAAACGTCCATCAACTTGCGCGGCGTGCCATCGGGTTTGGAAGCATCGAAGCTCAGTTCGCCCTTAAAGCCGACGACATCGCGCACCAGCAACGCCAAATTTTTGATCGAAATATCTTCGCCAAATCCGACGTTAATCGGGCCGGGCGCCGAAAAGTTCTCCATCAGGAATAAGCAAGCCTCGGCCAAATCCTGCGAATGTAAAAACTCGCGCAAAGGCGTGCCACTGCCCCAGATTTCGACCGTCTTTGCGCCCGCGATTTTCGCTTCGTGCATCTTGCGCATCATGGCGGGCAAAACGTGCGAGTTCTTCAAATCGAAGTTGTCGTGCGGCCCGTAGAGGTTGGTCGGCATCGCCGAAATAAAGTCGTCGCCGTATTGCGCGCGATACGAATCGCACAGCTCGATGGCCGCGATTTTGGCGAGGGCGTAAGGCCGATTGGTTTCTTCCAACGGCCCGGTCAGTAGCGCCGTTTCGTGTAACGGTTGCGGCGCCAATTTCGGATAGATACAGCTCGAACCCAGGTTCAAGAGTTTGCGGACGCCCACTTGATGCGAGGCTTCGATGACGTTGGCGGCGATTATCAAGTTGTCGTAAATGAACTGCGCCGGATAAGTCGAGTTCGCCAGAATACCGCCGACGCGCGCGGCAGCCAGCAATACATAAACCGGCTTTTCGGCCCGAAAGAAAGCGTTGACCGCGCTCTGCTCGCGCAAATCGAGTTCGCCCGAAGTGCGCGTGATGATGTTGGAAAAACCCTGCTGTTGCAGTTGGCGAAGCAGGGCACCACCGACCAATCCGCGATGGCCAGCCAGATAAATTTTCGCGTCGCGCGCGAGCGGTTGTGACATGGGGCAAGTGGGAAAAGACAAAGGATAAAGGATAAAATTTCTTCAGTCCCTTTTATCCTTCAGCCTTTATCCTTTCCTAAATATCGGCGGGGACGGGATGAGATTCGCTCACCGTCGCGACTTTTTGGCCGTCCATGTCGGCAATAATCTTCTCGCGGCGCGCCAACTCCATATCGGCCTCGACCATCTCTTTTACCAACTCTTTGAAGCTGGTTTTGGGGCGCCAGCTCAGCTCATCGAAAGTATCGGTTGGGTCGCCCAACAAGTATTCGACTTCGGCGGGGCGGAAAAACCTGGGGTCAACTTCGACATATTGCTCCCAGTCCAAACCAGCCAGAGCGAACGCTTTCTCGGCGAACTCGCGCACCGAATAAGCCTCGCCCGTCGCCACCACATAATCGCGCGCGGTGTGGTGCTGCAACATCTCAACCATGCCCTCAACGTAATCGCGCGCGTGCCCCCAATCGCGCTTCGCTTCCAGATTGCCCAGATAGAGCTTCTTCTGCAAGCCATGCTTGATGCGTCCCACAGCTAAAGTAATCTTTCTTGTGACGAAGTTGTCTCCCCGACGAGGCGATTCGTGATTGAACAGTATCCCATTGACCGCGAACATATCATAGCTTTCGCGGTGATTGACGGTTTGCCAGAAGCCGTAAACCTTGGCGCAGGCGTAGGGGCTGCGCGGATGGAACGGCGTGTGCAACGATTGGGGCGGCGCTGCGCTGCCGAACATCTCGGAACTGGAAGCCTGATAAAACTTGATCTGCTTGCCGGTGAGGTCTTGCGTTTCGCGGATCGCTTCGAGCAGGCGCAACACGCCAACGCCGGTCACGTCGGCGGTGTATTCGGTCTGATCCCACGAAACTTTGACGTGAGACTGGGCCGCCAGATTGTAAACCTCGTCGGGTTTGACCTGGCCCATTAAACGCGATAAACCGGCGGAATCGGACAAATCGCCCAGATGCAAATGCAGGTTAGGATGCTGATTCTCGTCGAGCAAATGCGCGATGCGTTGCGTGTTGACCGTCGAGGAGCGGCGCATAAGGCCGTGAACCTGATAGCCTTTTTTGAGTAGAAGCTCGGCCAGATAGGAGCCGTCCTGTCCGGTGATACCAGTAATGATTGCGGTGCGATTCATAAAATTTTAGGGGGCGATGCTCTCAGGCGCAAAACAAAATTGGCCTTTTGTGTAAGATGCAAGTTAGACGGTTTTGCATACGACCGTCAAGAGGATTGAGAACAGGATACAAGGATAGGGACGGCGAGATAAAGGCCAACATTGGAAACAACTGTTTCTTCTGTGAAGTTTTTTATGCTTCGGCTTTCCCCGCGTCTCCCGCTTTTTTCAGCTCGCGTTTTTTGATGAAGCGCGCCGGATTGCCGCCAACGACGACCCAGGGCTCGACATCGCGATAGACGCTGGAGCGCGCGCCCACAACGGCGCCTTCGCCAATGGTGACGCCTGGCCCGATGAAGACATCGGCGAAAACCCAGGCGCCCGCATTAATGGTGATGGGCGCACTCGTCAGAGCGCCCGCCGGATCGGTGATGTCGTGAGCCGCGCTGCACAAAAACGAGTATTTGCTGACGTTGACGCCCTTCCCGATAAACACCGGCGCGACGCAGTAACAGTCCACGTTTTCAGCAATCGCCGCGCCGCGCTCGACGGTCAGGTTCCACGGCGCCCAGAACTGCGCGCTGTTATGGATGCGCGTCCCGTGCCCAATGCGCGCGCCGAAAAGCCGCAATAGCATCGCGCGCCAGCCGAACAATAGGCGCGGCGAGGGCCGAAATAATAGCAGCCACACCCAGCCCCACAACACGCGCAACAGCTTGTTCTTCAGGCCGTGCGGATTGGCAAATTCTTGCAGTTGGTCGAGCGATGGCGCCCCGACAACCGAATCGGCAGTTGCCGAATCATCGGGTGGCGGAGCGGCGGAAGGCGAGGCCGAAGGGGAATCCATAATGGCAAGTCAGGCAACGGTTTCGCCCAAATCCGGAGAATTTGCGCGCGCCAATGCGATGCTTCATTTTACCAAATTGCTGCCGCTCGCCAGTAAACCTTTCCTTTGACTCATTGCTCGGACAATCAAAAGCGAGGTTAATTTAATCTGCGGACTAACTGTTGGTAACAATTCGGCAAAGTAGAGCGAGAATACTGGAACACAGATTCAAGTCATCCCAGGAAATGTCGCTATGGAACCTTCTGTTTCCCCCCTTCCCATTCCGCTCTGGCCGATGCTGGCCCTGAGCCTGACGCTGTTTTGCGTCACCACCATTGCGGTAACGATTTCGGCGCGTTCCTCCGGACAACTTTCCGCCAATTTCGCCCAAAACTCGCCGGAATTCGCGGCGCCCGTTTTACCAGACGGACAATCTCACTCGCCTCTGGTCGCACGCGCCAATGCCACCACACGTTCGGCATTCTGAAAGTGGTAAGTTGTGGGTGGTAAGTTATGGATAGTGAGCGGGGAAAGCGCGGGATTTACTTCGGGCAACTGCCTCACAATTCACCACCCATAACTCATTACCCGCGACTCGCCGGTTCAACTTTGCGCGCGTTGGAACCTGGCGGGCATCGAATGGTTTGTCGGAGCGTCTAAGTTTCGCCCTTCATCCATGAAACGCTTCGTCTCCCGCACATTTCTCGCGCTCGCCCTGGCGATTTCCGCCGCGCAGTTGCCCGCGCGCGCCGCCGAGTTTGACGAGAACAATCCGCCGCGCGGAGCCACGCCAACCGAAATCAAACAGGGCGACGAAGCCGCCGCCGAAATCGAGAAGAACAAGAAAATTAAGTTGCTCGATCCCAAATCGTCGCCCGAAGCCAAAATTGTCCTCGACAAGCTCAACCGCCTGGCCAAGAAACTGGGCGCCGCCTCGCCTCGGCCCGATGTGCCCTACTCGGTCAAGGTCATCGAGGACAAAGATATTAACGCCTTCACCCTGCCGGGCGGACGGATTTATATGTATCGCGGTCTGCTCGATTTCGCCGCTTCCGACGACGAAATCGTCGGCATTCTGGCGCACGAAATCGGGCATAATACGCGTTTACACGCTTTGCGCGGCGCCAAACTCAACAAGAAATTCGGCTGGGTCAACTTGCTGGCCATCGCCGGAATGCTCGCGGGCTCCAGTGGGGGCGGCGAACACGGCAATCAAAACAACGGCGCCAATATCGCGCAGTTTTCGCAGTATCTGTTGGTCGGCATCATGAACGGTTACGGCGTCGGCTTCGAGAAAGAGGCCGATGGCGCCGCGATTCCGATGATGGTGAAGGCGGGCTATAATCCGTCGGCGCTGGTGACGTTCATGGAGCGATTGGAGTTGCGTAATCAACGGATGCCACAGGTGCGACTGGGCATTTTCCAGACGCATCCGCCCTCGGACGAGCGCGCGCAAGCGGCGCGCGCCGAAATCGAAGCCGAAGGCGTCGAGTTCGCGCCGCGCCAGGTTTCGGGCGCCCTCGAAGCCTTGGCGAGCGAAAAAGATGGACAGTGGAAAGTCGCGTTGGGCGAAGTCACGCTCGTTGAACTGGCGCCCGCGCCCGATGCGAAATCGCGCGCACAAAGCGCCGCCACGCGCACCAACGCGCTGTTGCGCGACGGGTTAAAAGCGTGGGAAATGCGCGCCGAAAACGGCAAGCTCATCGCGCGCGGCCAAACTCTGGCAACAGCAGCACCCGCCGATGCGACGTTGTTTAAGTTGAGCCGCGACAAAGTCGCGCAGGATTGGCTGGAAAATTACCGCCGCCTGTTCTGGCGCGAGCAGTTGAACGGCAAGTTTTAGGTTCGGATTTCGGATGGGTTTGCGAAATCCGCATCCCCATTACACTCTGGCGAGATGATTTCTGCCCACACCCAAACTCTGGCCATCATCGGCGATCCGATTGAGCACTCCTTAACACCGCGCATCCAAAACGCGGCCTGGCGCGCGGTGGGCGAAGACTCGGCCTTTGTCAACGTCGCCTTTCGCGTCGAGCCGCGCCATCTGGCGACCGCCGTTTTCGGCGCGCGCTCACTGGGAATGCTGGGCCTGATGGTCACCATTCCGCACAAAGAAGCCGTGCTTGCCCTCTGCGACGAACTGCATCCGTCGGCGCAACTGCTGGGCGCCGCCAACCTGCTGGAATTCCGCAAGGATGGTTCAATCGTCGGTCATTCGAGCGACGGCTGGGCGATGCTGGAAAGTCTGCGCGAAGAAAACGTCGAAGTCGCCGATAAACAGGTCACGATTCTGGGTGGCGGTGGCGCGGCGCGCTCGCTGGCTTTAACGTTGGCGGGCGCGGGTGTGCGTGGCATCACGATTCTCAATCGCACGCTCGAACGCGCGCAGATTATCGCCGCCGAAGTCGAGAAACACGGCGTCAAAGTCTGCGCCGATTCGCTCGAACGCCAGACGATGGCGCGCGCCTGCGAAAACGCCGATTTGCTCATCAACACCACATCGCTGGGCATGACGCCCAATGTGGATGCCACGCCCATCAAGCAGAGTTTGCTGCGGCCCGAATGCGCGGTTTACGACATCGTTTACAACCCTCTCGAAACGCGACTTTTGCGCGAAGCCCGCGCCATCGGCGCGCGCGGCGTGGACGGTTTGGGCATGCTGATTTACACCAACGTCTACGCCGCCCACGCCTGCGCCGACCGCGAAATTTCGGCGACGGTAATGCGCGAAGAAGCGATGCGCGCTTTTGCGGAAACGAGTCGTTCGTAGAGACGGCGATTTATCGCGTCTAAACGTTTGATATGCTTCAAAGTGAAAGCAAATCTTACATTTTAGACGCGATAAATCGCCGTCTCTACGGATGACTCTTCGTCTGCCCCGTCGGGCAAATATCCAGCAGCACGCATTTGCCGCATTGCGGATTGAAGTGATGGCAAATCTTCTGGCCGTGCAGCATCAAAACCTCGTGATTATCGTAGACCTGTTGCGCGTCCCAGTCATCGGGCAGCATCGCTTCCAGAACCGCGTGCGACGGGCCGACGGCTAACCTCGCCGGAATCAGGCCCAATCGAATCGCGACGCGATGATGATGCGAATCAACCGGCAAAGCGCGCCGGTGCAGACGCGAGAAACAGAGCGTCGCCGCGCTGGTTTTCGGGCCGACGCCGGGCAACTCTTCGAGCCATACGCGCGCGGCGGCCACTTCCATTTCCTCAATGAAATCGAGCGACAATTCGCCGCGTTTTTCCCGTATTTGCCGCAACACCGCCTGAACGCGTGGCGCCTTCTGTTCGGGCCAAGTGCAAGGCGCAATCGCCTTTTCAATTTCGGTAACGTCGCCGTCTAAAACGTCTTGCCACGTCGGAAAGCGCTCGCGCAACTGCCGAAAGGCGCGGCCCGAATCGGCGTTTTTGGTGCGATGCGAAAGTAGCGACGAAATCAATTCATCTATCGGTTCCAAATTATGAAAATGTGGAATCGGGCAACGGTATAGTTCGCACAAACGCGCGTGGACTTCCAACAATTTAAGTTCGATGTCGGTGGGAACATCAAAGAGCGGCATAGCGCGCCAATTGGCAGATTGCGCACCAATTGGCGAAAGCGAAACTCCGGTTTGCGGATGGCGAGCGCGCTAATGCGCCAAACTGAAAGCGATGCCCGCAACCGATCCCATCTCGCCCGCCGAACTCGAACGCATCGAGCGTTTTATCGCCGCCTACAACTCAATTGACGATTGGGTGCAACGTCAACTCGGCACCGAGCAGAGTTTCCGTTCGGCGGTTGACCTGTTCGCCAAACGCCATCCCTGGTGGCACGACGCCGACACTTTGCGCACCTTCGCATCGTTGCGCAATTTTCTGATTCACGAGAAAGTGCGGCCCTTCGACTATCCCGCCGTGCCCGCCGAAGGCGCCGTCAAAGAGATCGAAGCGATTCGCGACCGTTTGATCGAACCGAAACTGCTGCGCGACGAGTTCGCGCGCGAAGTGCTGACACTTGCGCCCGACGACGCTTTGCGCGACGCTCTGCAAGCGATGGTCAAACGCGGATTCCGGCGCTTTCCGATTTACCTCAACAAACGCTGCACCGGCTTGCTAACCGAACGCGGCATCGCGCGCTATCTGGCCGAACTGACGGAAAGCGGAGAAGCGTTCGACGCGAATGTGCCGGTCAAACTCGTGTTGGCGCGCGAGACCAAGCGCGCCAATTACCGGTTCGCGGCGCCGCAGTTGTCGGTGGCGCAAATCGCGTTCTGGTTTCACGAGGATACGTTTCTGGAAACCGTGTTAATCGCGCAGGGCGGCAATGATCGCGGCGAGCTAATCGGCATCGTCACGCGCGGCGACGTGGCGGGCTGGAGCGAATGAACGCTCAAAAATGTGGCCCGCGCAAATCAATCGTGCCGCTCGGCCATGCTTCGTCGCCGAGCGGACATACCAGAGCGTATTCCAAAGTTTCGGTTTCCCATTCGCCGCTCTGGTAATCGAGAGCGCGAATCGGATTATCAATGCACTGGTAACCGCTGCCACCGTAAATCGCGTGCGAGCCGAACAGCATGATCCAGCCAAAGCCCTGCTCGCTTGCCCAAGTGTGAATCTCGGCCAAAATCGCGCGCGCCATGCCCTGCCCGCGATGGTCGGGATGGGTGCAAACTTCGGCGACACCGGCGACCGGCAGCAAGCCATTGGGCGTGCCCAGAACTTTATCGTAAACCGCGATGTGCGCGATGATTGCGTCCGATTCGTCGAAGATCATCCAACGATGCGGCGGCAGTTCGCGAAAGAATCGCTGACGGTCGAGATAGGCCAATTCGCGTTTGAAGCAGAGCTTAAACAGCGCCCGGAGCGCTTGGTCTTCGGCGGGCGAAAGCGTGCAATCGTGACGGTAAACGATGGGAAAGTCGGTCATGATGAAGGAATTTATAACGACTCAGGCCCACAGAATAATTAGAACTGACGCAGCAAGCGCCAATCTATTCGGCTAACAGTGCCAGCACCATCTCGCCGTATTTGTCCAATTTCGCTGGCCCGATGCCGCTGATGTCGCCTAACTCGTCCAAGTTGGCCGGGCGTTGGCGCGCGATTTCGCGCAACACTTTGTCGCCGAACACGATATAAGGCGGCACGCTCTCTTCACGCGCGCGGTCGCTACGCCAACTGCGCAGCTTCTCGAACAAAGCGCCGCCCGCCGCATCGAGCGTATCGTCTTCGTCGGCGGCGAACGAACTGGCGCGGCTCGAACTTTTGGCCCCTCCGCCCCGCGTCTGACCGGGCAATTCCAGGTCGTCCAAACCGGCGCGTGCTTCCCATGCCTCGCGTCCGGCGCGCGTCACGTTGACGACGTAGTATTCGTCTTCGTCGCCCTGATGCAAGAGGGCGCGGTCGAGCAGTTCGTCCACGAACTTCGTCGCTTTGGCGACCGCAACGCCGCGCAATGCACCATAAACTGGCGCGTTCAGATAGCGCTCCATGTCGGCGGCGTTGCTGCCGCGCAAAACCTTAATCAACCGCGTTTTGCCCACGCTCGGCCAGAGCGCATCGAGAGCCTGCAATAGTTCGTAAACGTCGCTGATTTGGCTGGGCGCCTCGACGCGGCCCTGCGCCATCTTCGGCGTGCGGGCGCTTAAGTCAATGCCCTTGGCGCGCGCGTCGCAGTTGTCGCAGCAACCGGCGCCGCCGCCGATGAATTCGTCGGCGTCGCCGAAATAGTTAATCAACGCCGCGCGCCGGCACTCGATGGTTTTGACGTAACCGGCCATCTCGTTCAGGCGCTCCAACCGTTCGTTGACATCGCGCTCCAAGCCACGCCGCAGTTCGCCCATCTGCGCGGCGGGAATAGACTTTACCTTGGGGCGCAATTCGATGCCTTCCTGATTTTCGCTCAGGCGCTCGACCAATCCGGCGCGTTCCAGGCGCGCCAAAACCACGCGCGGTTTGGGGTCGTTCCAGCCCAACTCCTGATTCCACCAATACGACGGCACGCGCACGGCTTCACCGTTGGCCAAACGCCCCAACTTCTGCACGACTTTCTGGAAATCTTCGGCCTGAATCGCCTCGTTATTGATGAACCATTCGCGCAATTTGCGGTCGGCGGCGGGCACCGATAAAACGAAAACGCGGGCTTTTTTGCCATCGCGTCCGGCGCGGCCCGCCTCCTGATAATACGATTCGGGCGATTCGGGGTAACCGTAATGCACCACGAAACGCACGTCGGGCTTATCGATGCCCATGCCAAAAGCGTTGGTCGCCACCAGAACCGGAATGTCACCGCGCAGCCACGCTTCCTGCATCTTCGAGCGCGAATCGTTGTCCATGCCCGCGTGATAACAACCGGCCCGAACGCCCAGAGGCGCGAGGGCTTGCAACGCCAATTCGCCGATTTTCTCGCAGGCTTTACGCGTCGAAACATAAATCAAACCGCTGCCGCCGCGCGCCATCAGTTTGGGCAGAGCTTTGTGTAACTTGCTGTCGCGCTCCGCGTCGTTTTTGCACCGCACGACCGACCAATGCAAGTTGGGCCGGTCGAAGCCGCCGACGATAATCTCCGGCTCGCGCATACCCAGATTTTCGGCAATCGAACCCTGCACGCGTCGCGTTGCCGTCGCCGTCACCGCGAAGCGCGGGATGTCGCCGAGTGTGGCGACGACATCTTTAATCGCCAGATAATCGGGCCGAAAATCGTGGCCCCACTCGCTGATGCAGTGCGCCTCATCCACCACCAGGCGCGCGAGTTTGACGCTCTGCAACAGGTTCAAAAACGCGCCCGAACGCAATCGTTCGGGCGTGATGTAAAGCAGCTTGACGCGGCCCGCGCGCACCAATCCCAGAACTTCCTGTTGCTCGTCCATCGTCTGCGACGAGTTGAGGTAAAACGCGCCTTCCTCGACGAACGAAGTGCGTTCGTTGAGCGCGATAATCTGATCGCGCATGAGCGCAATCAACGGCGAAATTACGATGGTCACGCCTTCATCGAGCGAGGCGGGCAACTGAAACGTCAGCGATTTGCCCGCGCCCGTCGGCATCACCACCAGACAATCGCGACCGGCCAGAGCCGCGCGCACCGCGTCTTCCTGATGCGGGCGAAACGCGCCATAGCCGAAGACGCGCTCCAGTTCGGCGAGCAAATCAGTTTCGGTTGTGGGGGCGGTGGTGGAAGGGGCGGCGGTCACAACAGTTCTATTTTACTCGATTTCAGTTGAGAGAGTGAAAGGGAAGGCTTCGCGATGCAGTATGGGAATCGGGAGACGGATACATTTGCAGAGCGCCTCTACATATCTTGCATCCTAATATCCCGCATCTTGCATCGCGAAGCTATCCCGCATCGCAAAACCTACAACTCGCGCCGTCCGCGTAGCGCGCCCGCAATCGTGACCTGATCGGCGTAATCCAAATCGCCGCCGAACGGCAGACCGCGCGCGAGTTGCGTGACTTTCACCTTCTCGACGTGTTCGTGTAAAAGCGACGCCAGAAACGAACCGGTGGTTTCGCCTTCGACCGTCGGCGACAGCGCGACGATGACTTCTTCAATGTTCTCATCTGCAATACGGTCGAGCAGATTATCGAGGCGCAAATCGCTCGGCCCGATGCCATCGAGCGGATTGATGACGCCGCCCAAAACGTGATAACGTCCGTAAAACTCGTTGGAATTTTCGATGGACAGCACATCGCGCGCTTCGGAGACGATGCACAATTGACCATTTTCGCGGCGCGGCGCGCGGCAGATGTCGCACAAATTTTCGTCGGTGAAGTTGCCGCAGTTCCGGCACGGATGAATCTGTTCGCGCACGCTTTTGATGGCGTCGGCCAGCGCCGCGTTTTCGTCCTTAGCCGAGCGCAGCAGGTAAAACGCCAGCCGTTGCGCCGACTTGGGGCCGATGCCAGGCAAGCGTTCCAATTCGGCGAGCAGACGCTGAAGCGGGCGAGGGTAAAGCATGGGGAAAGGATGAAGGATAAAGGATAAAAGTGGAAAAAGCTCAGAAACGGTGAAGAGCTTTCTTTCCCCTTTTTATCCTTCATCCTTCATCCTTGTCTAAAACAGTCCTTTGGGCAGTTGGCTCATCACGCCGCCGGTGACGCCGTTCATTTTTTCGGTGCGTTCGGCTTCGGATTTGGCCATGGCGTCGCGGATGGCGGTGATGACCAAATCTTGCAACATGCCGATGTCTTCGGGATCGACGACTTCGGGCGAGATTTCGAGGTCGAGTATTTCGCCCTTGCCGTTGACGACCGCTTTGACCATGCCGCCGCCAGAGGCGGCCTCGACGCGGGTGTTGCCTAATTCATCTTGCAGGCGAGCCATGTCGTCCTGCATCTTTTGCATCTGCTTTTGCAGATTGCCCATTCCGGGGATATTGGGAAGCATTTGTGTGTGTTCTCCTTAAGTGTCTTGAACGTCTCCGTTGACGGATAAAGAGTTTAACGCGTGCCGTTTAACGGCTGCCGCCGCGCGCCCCGTTTTTGTGTTTTTCGTTGGAATGGGGAACACTGGACGGATGCAAAAAGCCAGTCGAGACGCCGTTGTCGCGACCGAAGCCGCAACCGAATCCGAAGGTCTGCTGAGCAGCACGGTCGAAAGTCAGCGCTTAGCGCCGAATGGATTCGAGCGCAACCCTTCAGCCTTTTCCCAAAAAGGTTCCCGACGAACTGCAAAGAATTTTTGTTATACTCAAATTGTTTGGTTTGAAGAAGGAAAACATATTTATGGCCTCCCCCACAAAACCCGCTCAACAGCGTTCCGCCGCACAACTCTCCGCCGTCCGTCCTCCCATTGTCACCACTCCCAAATGCACGCAGTGTGGCAAACAAATCCGTCATCTTCCCTTCGTTATCGACGCTATTACCTGCCGCACTTGTTACGGCTCGCAGCGTTATCAACGTGGCATCGGCATGCCCATCGGCGCCAACTCGATGGCCGCCTTAGCCGCCGAAGAGAAGCGCGCTTAATCCCCAAAGTCTCATTTTTCTTGACGGCCCGCCCGACGCATTTCCCCACAGGAACGCGACTTGCGGGCCGTTTTGTCGTCTGTCAGTCTTCTCCATCCCTATGAAATCCCTGCTTTCCATTTCCTGTTTGTCCCTGCTCGCCGCCGTCGCTCTGAGTGGATGCGGCGCACCCTCAGCGCCCGAAAATAGCGCGGATGTTCCCACTGTTGCGCCCACCAAGACCAACGAAGACGAGCGTTATCGCGCGACTAACGCCGACGACCAGCAATTCGCGCCCGATGCCAAACCGGAGACTATCGCGGCTTACAAGAAAGCGATGAAAGAGGTGCATCAACAACGTCCGCCGCTCGACATGAAAGTGCCCGATAAAACGCGCGTTATCATGCAAACCAGTCGCGGCCCGATCACGCTCGAACTCGACGGCAAGGCGGCGCCGCTTCACGTCAAGAGCTTTCTTTATCTGGCGGGCAAAGGCTTTTACGATGGCACGGTTTTTCACCGTCGCGACGATTTAACTCAGGATGGCAAAGGCTTTATTGTGCAGGGCGGCGATCCGTTGACCAAAATTGCGGGCACTTCCGAACTCTATGGCATGGGCGGCCCCGGCTACGAAATTCCGCGCGAGAAAAACAAACTGACTCACGAAAAATTGGTGATCGCCGCCGCGCGCACGCAAGACCCCGATTCGGCGGGCAGCCAATTTTATATCACGCAGGGCGCGGTGCCGTTTCTCGACACAGGTTACGGCTATACCGTCTTTGGCAAAGTCGTCGGCGGCAAAGATGTGGCGCTGAAGTTGGCGAAGGGCGACAAAATCCAAAGCGTCAAAATCGAGAACGCTTCGAGTAAGAATTAACCGCATTAACCGCAGAGAGCGTTGAGAGAATGAAGAGTTGCGCAGTTGCACCGCCTGTCATTCTCTCCGCGTTCTCTGCGGTTAATGCTTGTTGAAGTTACACGATTTTGCCGGTTTTATCGTCAACGCGGTCGCCGGTCACGACATCCGCCGTTTTCTCCGAGAGGCCGCGCGTATCAGGCGTGCCGTCAAGGGCATGACCGCCGGTTTGCACGCCGGGCACTTCGTTGCCAATGGCGTCGTCGGCCAAAACTGTCGTGTGTCCGTGCGTCGCGATGGGTTGGGCCATTACGACGGGCGCAGGTGTGTTGACAACGACGGGAGTTGGGGTTGTAGTCGCGTTTTCGCGGTTGATGTTGTTTTCGCCCATGTGCTTGGCGGCATCGCCCGCCGCCGCACCGAACATGCCTCCGGCGACCGCTCCGACAACGGTGCCGACCGGCCCCGCCGTCGTGCCGATAACCGCGCCCGAAATCGCGCCCGCTCCGGCGCCCACGTCGCGGCCCACTTCGCCATCGCTGTTGGTCGAGAGGTTCACGTCATCGTGATCGTCGCCGACTTTGTGCGCCGCTTCGCCGCCTTTGGCGCCCAGAACGCCGCCCGCGACCGCGCCGATAACCGCGCCGATGGGCCCGCCCAAGGCGGCGCCGACGACGCCGCCGGAAATCGCACCCGCGCCAGTTCCGGCCACTTCGCCCATGCCGCCCTCGCTATCGTGATGGCCAGCCACCTGCTCGGCGGGCACCGTGTTGGCCCGCGTGTTGTCCAATTCGTCGTTGCGTAATGTATCCATAGTTTGTGTGTCTCCTGCGGTTTCAGTTGAACCGTGTTTTGTTGTGCAACGAAGTGGCGATTTCGGATTTTGGATCGCGGACATCGCATAGGTTTGAAGAAAGCGTTTATGTATGATTCTCTTCAAACCTATGCGATGTCCGCGATCCAAAATCCGAAATCCGACACTCGGCATCCGACTGGCAAAACCGAAGGAAGTCGAGAAGAGCGTGGTGTGGACGATGCGTTTCCCCGGCGACGTTTTGACGACCTACACCACAGCCCACGATTATCAGGAGACCAAGCGTTTCCGCGTGTTTTCCGAGAAAGGTTGGCTCGAACTCGATCCGGCGACCGATTATTATCGGCACAATATGAAGATAAACCATAACGTGCCCAAACGTGGACGGTAGCCGGGCGATGTCGTGGAATATAGTTCGGTCACCGAGGATGTGCCGATACCGCCGAAGAATCAGTTCGTCCTCGAACTCGATCACATGGCGGAGTGCGTTTTGCAGAACAAGACGCCGAAAACGCCCGGCGAAGCAGGACTGCGCGATGTCGAACTCATCGAGAAGATTTACCAGTCCGCACGCGAAGGGCGAACGATAAAAGTGTAGGATTCAGGTGTCAGTTATCAGGGTTCAGGAAATCCCCTGAGAACTGACACCTGACAACCGAACCCTTACAGAAAATCATGGACACCAAAACTCAAGCACAAACATTCATTGACGCCCTCCACAAACTCGAACAGGGCAGCACCGGCGACGTTGCACAACTCGTCGCGCTTTACGCCGATGATGCCACGCTCAATAATTCGGCGCTCGACAGCAAAGGCGCCGAGATGAAGGGCACCGAACAGATCACCAAATTCTGGACGGAATACAAAGAAACGCTGGGCGAAATCTTCTCCAAGTTCCATCACGTCACGACCGATGAGGACACGGCGGGACTGTTTTGGACAACCGAAGGCACCAATCCGGCGGGCGACAAAGTTCATTATCACGGCTCGACGCTGTTGCAGTTCGACGGTGAGGGCAAAATCGAGTTCTTCAGGGGTTATTACGACACGCGCGAACTGACGGTGAAGGGCGAAGATTAAGCATTGAAACGCGAGGCAAATGCCTCGCGTTTTTTGTTGCTGGCAATTATACTTTATATATGAGAACTCTCACTATTTACGCCCTGATCGCGACGTTATGCGTCGCACCTGCGATTGCCCAACCGCAAGAGGGCACGCAGACGTTCGCTGTTCAACCAGCCGACGAGCGAAATGCAAAGCCGCGTCCGGCGGAAATAAATTTGCAAATCGAGCAGGATTTGGGCGAGTTGATTGATGCGCTCGATCAGCCCAATGCCAACTTTACCGCTTTGCCTTATATTTATGGCGCGCGCGTCGGCTACTTCGGATCGAACGAATGGGCGCCCCATTTCAAGGCTTACCATTCTGGCGAAATTAAGCTAAAAGATGTCAAAGTTCTGAAGCACCTGGGCAACGACGCCACAGCGACGGTTTCCTACGCTTTTGTAACTACGCCCAACGACGAGGCGTCGAAAGCCCAGATGGAAAATCAGCAGGAGACTCTGGAGTTCAAGCTGGTCCGAGTGCCACTCAATACCAAAAGACAAGTCTGGCAAATCGTGCCTCCCGAAGTTAAGCCGCCCATCATTGGGGCCAAAAATAGTGATGTGTTGTGGGCCAACGTTTCGTATCATCTCGCGCAGAAAGAGTTATACAGGCCAGATGGTGCGCTCGCCGAACGTTCGATGAACAACCTTAAACAATTGGGTTTGGGCGTCGCCCAATTCCTCCAAGATTACGACGAAATTTACGCGTTCGAGCCGCGTTATCTCAGCGAAGCTATCTCGCCTTACGTCGCCAGTCGCATGATTTTTCAGGTGCCCGACACCAACGAGATTTATACGTTTAATACCAATCTCAGCGGCCTAAATATCCATCAAGTGAGGTCTTCTGAAAAGACAGTTTTATTCTACGAAGGCCAAAACGAAAAGCCGACTTTCCGTTACGATGGGCGCGCTGCCATCGGCTTCGCCGACGGACACGCCGCTCTGATTGCGCCCGACGAAGCGAAGAACTTGATCTGGAAACCATAAATCTGTTCAGTAGCGCATTTAAAATCCTTTGATTCTATTCACCTCTCACGGCGTCCTATACTGAGGAACAGACAGTCTTTCCTCAATTATGCGTTCTCAATGGATCAAAGACCGGCTCGCCAAAGGCGACGGCAACAACTCTCAAATGCACCTCGCCCGCAACGGCGAGATCACGCCCGAAATGGAATACGTCGCCGCGCGCGAGGAACTCGAACCCGAGTTCATCCGCGCCGAAGTCGCGCGCGGGCGCATGGTCATTCCGGCCAACATCAACCACACCAACCTCGAACCGATGGGCATTGGCGTTGGCGCAAAAACCAAAATCAACGCCAACATCGGCAACTCGGCAACTTCGTCTAACATTGACGAAGAACTGGAAAAACTCCACACCGCCGTCCATCTGGGCGCCGATACGGTGATGGACTTGTCAACCGGCGGCGATTTGGACGAGATTCGCGTTTCCAACATCAAGAACAGTCCGGTTCCGATTGGCACCGTTCCGATTTACGAAGCCTTGTATAACGTGCCGCGCGTCGAAGACCTGAACATTGACGTGATGCTCGAAGTCATCGAGAAGCAGGCGCAGCAGGGCGTGGATTACATGACGATTCACGCGGGCGTGCGCATGCACCACGTTCCCTTAACCGCCAATCGCACGACGGGCATCGTCAGTCGCGGCGGCTCGATTTTGGCGCAGTGGATGAGCGCGCACAAACGCGATAACTTCCTCTACGAACACTTCGAGGCCATTTGCGAAATCTTCAAAAAATACGACGTCACCTTTTCTCTGGGCGACGGCCTTCGCCCCGGCAGCCTGGCCGATGCCAACGATGCCGCGCAGTTCGGCGAGTTGGACGTGTTGGGCGAGCTGACCAAAATCGCCTGGAAGCACGATGTTCAAGTGATGGTCGAAGGGCCAGGCCACATCCCGATGCACTTGGTGGCGATGAACGTCGAGCGCCAGATGCGCGTGTGCCACGAGGCGCCGTTTTATGTTCTCGGCCCGCTCGTCACCGACATCGCGCCGGGCTATGATCACATCACGAGTGCGATTGGCGCGGCTCTGGCCGGGCAAGCGGGCGCGGCGATGTTGTGTTACGTCACGCCCAAAGAGCATCTGGGATTGCCCAACAAAGACGATGTGCGTCAGGGCGTCATCGCCTATAAAATCGCCGCTCACGCCGCCGACATCGCGCGCAACCGCCCCGGCGCCCGCGACCGCGACGACGCTCTCAGCCGCGCCCGCTTCAACTTCGAGTGGGAGAAACAGTTCGCCCTGAGCCTCGACCCCGAAACCGCGCGCGCCATGCACGACGAAGAGTTGCCCGACGAAGCGTTCAAAGACGCCAAGTTCTGCTCGATGTGCGGCCCCAAGTTCTGCTCGATGCGCATCACGCAAACCCAACGCGAATACGAAGACGGCACGAGGAGTTACACGCCGCGCGAAGACGCGGTGGAATTGACGGTCGTTGGTTAAAACAAAAGGGCGCGAAACTTCGGTTCGCGCCCTTTTTCTCATTTTACTCATGAAACCTCTCTTTTGCGCCCTCGCGCTTTTCACGATGCTGGCGCCCGCGATGGCGCAAGATGCAGCCACGGCGCCTATCTCGTCTCCTTTTATGCCCGCGATTAAGCTCGATAGCGGAATTATTATTACGCCCATCGTGCGAACTCCCGGCGATTTAGAGACAATGCTGGACGTTCACTTCTGGCAGTTTCACGTTCAAGCACCAGACCCTGACACGTTTGTGGCGACTCGATTGGAAATGCGGGTGCCTGGACAAGGGCCGCGACTATTTGGAGTTGGGCAAGCGGACTTCTTTCCAGAGAAATTAAATATCGTCGTTGGTATCGCTCCAGTGATAGGAAATTCTCTCACAACAGCGGACGATTGGAAGACCTATTATCGTAGAAGTGAATTATCAGGCGAAACGAGTGCAAACAGTCGCTATTCCAGTAGCTATTCCAGTAGCGGAGGTAGTAATCCGATTAAAAATCTCCAATTTCGACTGACTCGTTATGGCAGCGGCGGTGAGTATGCTCTGCCGCAAACCAACGGCGATATTCCTTTGATTACCACTTATGGGGCGAGTAAAGACAATGAGGAGCCGCCTATCATTGCCGAATTAGTTTTGGTGATCACCGCCAAAAAGCTCCAATCCAACAAGTAACCCCAACTCCAAAGAAGCGGAGCGCCCATCACGCGCTTCGCTTCTTTCGCTTTTCGATGGGGAGAATCAAAGCGAGATAACACCTGCGCCCATGACGAATCCGAAAATCATCTTCGCCGTCTTCCTCTGCGTGCTGTTGCTGACCACGATTCTGGTCGCCAACGACAACCGGCGACGCCAACTGCGCCAACCGCCGTCCGTTTTCTACGAATGATAAACCTGCGCGTTGTCGCGGCTAAACTTGCGCCATGAACAAAACAAAGTTCGCGTTCGCCGGAATCTTCGCCGCGCTTTTACTCGGCGCGCTTCTCATCGCCAACCACAAGCGCCAGCAAACGCCGACCTACATTCTCGGCCAATATTCGCGCTCGGCCAACTTCGACTTGATTACCGAACATCATCTGCGCCACGCGCCGGATATGGTTTTCACTGCCGATTGGTTCGACACCGATAACACCGCCGACTCCAAAGGTTGCCGCATAGACCAGGCGGGCGCCCGAACTTGCGAGATTATCGCGGCCAACAGGTCGCAAGCGATGAGCGCCTCCTCAATTCCGATTCCGCGTCTGATCCGTTTTCAAAAGGCACTCAGCCAGTTGCCCGCAGGCGAAACCGTCGCGCCGCCACTGAAACGTTTGTTCGTCGTAAGTTTTCGCGACGGCCCCGGCTGGACAACGCGCATCTACGACCGCGCAAAGTTGCCCGCGCAATTGTTCCGGTTGAGCGAGTTTCAATTCTTCAAAACCATACCGGAGCGCCCAGAATTCATTCAGAATTGACTTATGAAACCCAAACTCGCCCTCTTCGGCGGCGCCATTTGCGCGTTGTTACTCGGCGCGCTTTTGTTCGCCAACCACCAGCGCCAACTTGCGCCCGCCTATATTCTGGCCCACTATCCCCAGACCGTAATGTTCGAGTCCACCGCCGACCGTCACCTTCTCGGCGACGGTCTTGGCGTCGCATTCGAGACCCACTGGTTCGATGATACCAAGACCGATTTCGATACCGTCACGGGTTGTCAAATCGGCACGGACCTCAGCAAAACCTGCGGCACCACTGATGTAGGCGTCGCCCTGCGCCCTCTCGTTCCTGTCAACAAAAGTCAACTCGCCGCTTTCGATAAAATCGCGCCCACGCTGCCGTCCGGCGTGTCCAAACCGCCGATTGAAAACCTGCTCATCGTCTCGTTCGGGGGAGTGCCGAAGATGGAGCAGTTAAACTTTTCTGAATGTCCAAGTGCCCCCATTGCCAGAGTTGCGTGCGCCAAAACAAAGCGGGTTTAACCCGCTTCGGCAGTTCTCGTTTTTTTTGCTGCGCGT